>Ga0299912_10000363_pt1 | contig 39688 bp, 28 predicted proteins | sample RVTome_2_FD_207667 | JGI IMG/M metagenome (GOLD analysis project Ga0299912, IMG submission 207667) | Soil microbial communities from uranium-contaminated site in the Upper Colorado River Basin, Wyoming, United States - RVT95D214 (version 2) ... | reverse complement strand
CATACCAATTCCCATCGCCGGTGGCTGACTTGGTGAAGGGGAAGCTGTCCTCATCCCAGATCGTTCCGGGATAATCTCCGATATAAGCGTGGTAAACGTAGTTTCCCGCCGGCGCTACACCCGGCACGGTCTGGCTGCGGTCGCGATTGATGTTGGACCCGACCGGCAGGACGAGCGCCACCGGCCCCAGCAGCGGCCCCCAATCCCGGCCGTTGGGCAGCGTGGCCATGCACCAGACGTCCGCCGCGATCTGGCTTGAGCCGACGTTGGCGATGGCAATGTTATAGTCGAAACGGCCGCCGGAGGCGGGAAGAATGATCGGAGCGCCATAGGGCGTCAGCGTCACTGTGGCTGAAGGCATCGAAGTCGGCGTGGTGTAGAGAATCGCCGTGCCGTCCTCGATGGGATGAGCATGCACGTCATAGCTGCCATCGAAGAAAAATTGCAGGCCGACGGATTCCGCGGCGTTTTCGATGCCGACCGTGCCCTCATTCTGGAAGCTGCCCGAAATGTCTTTGTACTGCACCAGGATGCGGCCGTCGTTGGTAGAAGTCGGGTAGTAGTTTTCATCCAGCAGAATCACCTGAAAGGTCTCGAAAGATCCGGCGGGAGTGAATTGTTCGATGTGATTATATTCGATCACCAGACGGTGATTGACCGCGTCGAACCATCGCCAGACCTTGCCGGAGTTCGTGCGCTGCGGCGACAGATCTTCCCAGTAAGCGGCGATCATGTTGGGCGGGCCGTCGGCATTGGGAATGCCGGAGTTAGAGTAATCATCGGCGTCCGCTCGGCCCATGGAGATCCAGCCGTTGGCTCCCACAGAGAAGCTATCGAATTGAACGCCGTAATAGCGGAAGCTGAAGGGCAGCGGGAAGACGAAGAATTGGTCATCCTGAGTGAAGTTGATCAGCGTGCCCAATCCGCCGGAATCGGCGCTGATTTCGACCCAGTTGTAGTCGGGCGTTTCGGGGGCGTCGTAGGGATCAAAGGCCGAGTAGCCGTAGGCGTCAGGGCCAGTGGGGGCGTAAAGGATGTTGCCGATGACCGTGCTGAACTGATCCGTGTTCGTATAGCCGTCACTACCGGTGATCGCCAGACTAAAGGTCACTGTGTGTTCCTGCGGGCAGGAGCTTGAAACGCTGACATTGATTGATCCGGAAGCCGCCTGACCGGGCTGCAATGGGCCAATCCATTCTGGTATTACCGTGATACCGGTGATATAGGGATCACTGCAGGTAACCAAGAATTCAACATCCCCAACCGTAGATGAGCCGTTATTACGCAGAAAGATCTCCAGGCCGGCAGTTTCGCCCGGATCCAAGCAGCCATTCTGATTGCCGGTGTCATCATGGACGACCAGCGAATCGAATTCCACTACTGGCGCGTGACCGGGTATGGAGAAGTTCGAATTCCAGTAGCTGGAGCCGCTGACCGCCGTCAGCAGACAAAGCAGCGTGTGTCCATCCGGCAACTGGCTGGAGGCGTGCACTGTGAAACCGCGATTGGTGTGGGCAATCGCTCCCGGAGCCAGCGTGCCCAGAAATTCGCTGCCGTCAATAATCGTCAACAGCGAGTCCTGCGAGGTGATGTTCAACGTAACATTATTCGCGGTGGCGACGCCGACATTCTTGGCGTAGATTGTCAGTTCGCTGGTCTCGCTGTAGTCCAACTGGCCGTTGCCGTTGCCCATTGGCGAATCCTCCACCACCAGGGAATCGAAGATGACATAAGGTCCTGAGGGCGGAATGATCTGTCCGGTTCCATGATACGGATGGCAGTCGTGGCCGGTCACCCAGACGTGCATTGTCCCCGGCAGATTGAAGCCGGTGCCCAGGTTGAAGTTGATCACGCCGCTGATGACGTAGCCGGTGAACTGCAAGTCTTCGGCATCGGAAAAGACATTCACCATGGCCCAATCGGGATAGCCGGAGACATTGACTTGCAGGCTGTTCTGACCGATCAGGATGGCGGTGGGAAAGCTGACCGTCATATTCTGCGGCACATCCGTCCAGATATCCACGGTCGGATCGCCCAGAATGTTGTACATTTCCCAGTAGCGGAGCGACTGACCGCCGCCGCCGTAATGCTGCCAGAGGTAGTATTTGCCATAATCCGTCATGCCGGCGATCCAGGTTAAGTTCTCATCCTGCTGCGGGGCCTGCTCGTCGAAGAAACCCTCAAACATACCCTTTTCGAGGATGTCATCTTCGTCCCAGTAGGAGGTCACGGACGAACCCCAGAAGGCCATGGTGCCGTGCGGCGCGCGCAGCCAGGTTTCGCCGAAGCATTCACCGGATTGAAACTGACCGGTCAGGCAGGCGTGGCTGCAGACCAGTGGATAGACGGTATTCAACAGAGCCTGCACATTGGCCTGAGTGAAGACCGGGCCGTCCGCCCAATAGGTCACGTCGCCGTGTCCAGAATAGATGGCCAGCGAACGTCCGGCGTTGATATTATCCGTCACCTGCTGCGTGGTGGCGCCGTAGGTGTGGCAGTAGAGCCTAGTCGAGCGGTAGCCGTCGGGATCCAGATAATTGGCAATGACGTAATTGTGAGTCCCTTCGGAGATGGTGTAGTTGTCATTGGAGGCCATGAACACCGCCGACTTCTCCCATTCGTCGTTGCCCGTCCAGCCTACCTGCTCATAATCCAGAGTCTTGTTGATCATGTTTGCCAAATTGCCGTCATTGGAAGGCGAGAGGCGGCCGATGCCCACGTCGTTGAAATAATCAGCGCCTTCGAGAGTGGCGTAGTAGAGGTCCGTCCCCGGGCTTCCGCTGCCCTGGCCGGTCCAATGCGGAATGACGTCCGTATCGCCGATCAGCAGGACGAAATTGGGGGGAATCGGCCAATTATCGTAAGCATTCTGGATGTAGGCCTTGATCTGCGTATTGCTCGTGCCGGTCTGCTGGGTGGTGGCAACGGTCGCGTGGAATCCCTTGTCCTCTTTCCACTGCACAAATTCCTGAAGAATTGGCAGACCGGCATAGTGCGGGCTGGTGATAATCAGCAAGCCGATGGGAGGCGGAATCAAATCCAATTCGCCCCCGGAGCTGTGATTGATGAAGAGCCTCTGCGCGAGCGCACTCGTGCGGGGATCGGCATAGCGCGCCTTCATGGCCCGGGTCACAGCCATGTCCGAGCCCGTCAGCCGGATGGTGATCTCGATGTCACCTGCGACCAACAACGTGCCCGCAGCGGGGTTGTAGTCAATGGGGAAGATTTCGAGCAGTACGAAATGATGCCCGCGCAAGTAACCTTCTTCACCCAACCGAGCGAACTGTTGCACGGCGAAGGCGTCCTGAGCGTAGGCCGTCTGATCCAACACGAATTGAGCCGCTTCCCTGGCGCCAGGAACCTTCTCGATGGAAGGCTGCACCGGGATGATCCGCTCAGAAATCCCGAATTCAGCCAACATCCCCTGCCGCGCGGTCATCGGGCCGATCACCAACTCGGGATTGGCCCCATAGGGGATCTCGATCAGTTTGCGAACAACCGGAAGCTCGGGACGGCCGATTTCGGTCGTGTAGCCTTCGCCATCCAGAGAAAGGCGGCTGAAGGCTCCGCCGGAAGTGGAGACGGATTCGCAGAAGAATCCTTGTATGCTGATCTTAATCCGAATTTCGCTGAAATCGCTGCGGAGCAGCTGGATATTGGGCGATTCGGATTGGGACTGAATCCCATTCAGCGGAATCCAAGTGGACGCCTGAGCTGGATTTGAGATCGTTATCCCCGCCGCCAAGGACATGGCCACCAGCGACGCGAGGATTATGATAATTTGGCGAGTCATCGTGACGCTACCTCCCTTTATCGAATTTTTTAGATAGTGCTTTTGGACAGTCGTGATTCTTGGGGCAGAGCGGCTTTATATGCGAAATGATTCACAATTAATTCCAAAAAATATACTCTTTCGATGCCAATTGCTATTTCACCATCACGAGCCGTGGCTCGCATCCCCCAGTATCATTTTTGCAGCAACAGTTTCTGGACCGCCGTGAAGTCCCCCGCCTCCATTCGGCAAAGGTAAATGCCCGAGGCCAACTGCGAACCGTCAAATTGAACTTCGTGAAAACCTGCGTCACGCCAATCGTTGGCTAAGGCCGCGACCTGGCGACCGGCGAGATCGTAGACTTGCACTCTGACAAACGCAGCCTGCGGCAGTTCGAATCGAATTGCCGTCGAAGGATTGAAGGGATTGGGTGAAGCCGTCACGCCAAAAGTCTTCGGTAGGCCGGATTCTCCGAATCCAACACCTGCATCAACTTTTGCCCCCAGCCCCGAGACCCCAGCCTCTACGATAGCCGCCGTGCCGTGATATGGGCGGCAGTCGTGGCCGGTGACCCAGAGGTGCAGCGTGCCCGGGACGGTGAAGCCCGTGCCCAAGTTGAAAATCACTGTGCCGTTCACCACGTAGCCGGCGAACTGCAATTCTTCGGCATCCGAATAGATGTTCACCATGGCCCAGTCGGGATAACCGCTGACACCGACCTGCAAGGAGGTTTGGCCGATGTGAATCGTCGCCGGGAAAGTGACCGTCAAATTCTGCGGCGCATCCGTCCAGATGTCCACGCTGGGATCGCCCAGAAGATTATATAGCTCCCAGTAATAGAGGCCTGAAGTGCCTCCTCCCTCATGCCGCCAGAAAGAAAACTTGGCGTAGGTCGTCATTCCGGCCAGCCAGGTCAGGTTTTCGTCCTCGAGCGGCAAACGTTCGGCGAAGAATCCCTCAAACATGGATCGCTCCAGGATGTCATCCGGAATCCAGTATGAGGTGGCGGCGGCGCCCCAAAATGCGATGGCGCCGTGCGGGCTGCGAATCCAGGTCTCGCCGAAGCATTCCCCCACACGCATGAACTGCCCGGTATCGCAAGCGAAGCTGCCAACGAAGGGGTAATAATTGTTGCTCAAACCGGCAACGTCCCGCGACAGAAAAAGCGGTCCGTCCAGCCAGCAGAAGAAATAGCCGTGGCCGGCATAGATGGCAAGCGAGCGTCCCTGATTGATGCTCGTGCTGACCTGCCGAGATGTAGCGCCATAGGCGTGGCAGTAGAGCTTCGTGCTGCGATATCCATCCGGCTCGAGGTGTTGGGCGATCACGCTGTCGTGCGTGGCTTCGGTGATCCACCAGTTGTCGTTTGAAGCCAGGAAAACCGCCTGCTTTTCCCAGTCATGGCCGCTCCAGAGGCCTTGCTCGTAATTCAGCGTCTTATTGATGATATTAGTCAGCTCCGCCGCATTCGAAATTGAAAAACGTCCGATGCCGACGTCGGGGAAGCAGTCATGGCCTTCCAGTGTGGAATAATAGAGATCAGAGCTGGGATTGCCCGGAGTGGAACTCTGCCAAACGGGAATGACGTCCACATCGCCAATCAACAACACAAAATTGGGCGGGATGGGCCAATGATCATAGGCATTTTGGATGTAGGCTTTTATTTCGGCGGCCCTGGAGCCCGTTTCCTGCGTAGTCGCCAGGAAAGTGTGATAACCCTTTTGCTCCTTCCAGAGAATGAAATCGTTGAGCAGCGGCAAAGCAGAGAATTGCGGCGTCGTGATAATGAGCAGTCCTAGCGGAAGGTGGACAAGATCGGGATCATCGCTGGCTCCATAATTCAGGAACAGGCGCCGGGCGAGTCGCTGGGTCTGACGATCTGCCAAACGTGATTGCATCGCGCGCCCCTTCTCGACGTCCGCCCCAGTCAAATTGATTTGAAGCTGAATGTCACGATGGATGCGGAGCCGCCCGTCAGCCGGACTGTAATCGAAGGGAAAGACCTCCAGCATCACCAAGCGATGGCCGCGCAGATAGCCTTCATTTGAAAGCGAAGCGACCGGAATTTCCCCAAAGCCAGTGCGTTGGTAGGCTGTTTCATCCAGCTCAAAACTGACTTTCTCAGCGGCTCCGGGGACTTTGGGCACATGGGGCTGTTTGGGCAGCAGGCGGTCTCGTATTCCGAAGTCGTCCAGCAGCAGTTCCTGGCTCTGGAAGGAGCTAACTTGAAGATCACACGTGGCACCATAGGGAATTTCGATTAGTCGCCGAATGACCGGCAGCTCGGGCCGGCCGATATCGCTGGAACCTCCTTCGCCGGGCAAGAGCAGACGGGCGAAGGCACCCTGCTTTGACTCCATCGTCTCCCAGGAGAATCCCTCCAGTTGTATTTGGATCTGTATCTTATTGAAATCACTATGGATAACATCAATGCGCGGAGGCGCCTCCTGCGCGTGAACACCCTCTAACGGTACCCAGATTGCTGCCCGGGCCACCGCAACTGAGAACAGTGGAATTATAAGGCTTGCGCCTAAAAGGCATAGTGCAGCCGCTCTCGCAGAAGGATGCGGATTCATCCAGGGTGTCGGCTGTTTTCTGGACATCATTCTACCTCACAATCCGATAAAGAAGATGGGACATATTAAGGGAACAAGATAATATACGTAAAATCCGCTCAGAATGCAAGCAGAAACGGAATGGATGCCCGATTTGCAGCGTGATAGTCATCGCTTCAGGCGCAACGCTTTCAGCCCAAAGCCAAGCAAACCGCATACTCCCCCGCCTACGCCGATCAGCAAGAAAACGCCGCGCACGCCGAGCTTTTCGCAGAGGATGCCGGTCGCGGCGGCAGAGAGGGCGGTCATGCCGACCACCGTCAGGTTCACCAAGGCGAAGAAGCGGCCTTGCAGATGGCCGGGGACCCCTTCCTGAACCAGCGCCGCTCGCGGCACCATGATCAAAGGGATGCAAAGGGCATGAATGATGATGGCCGCCGCCATCCAGGCAAAGGTGGGGGCGAAGTAGAGCGGGATGAAGGTGATGCCATCCAGCACCATGCCGACCAGCCAGGTCTTGCCTTTGGGCAGGGATTTTCCGAACGCACCCAAAAGCATGGCGCCGACCAGCATGCCCACGGCATAGCAAGCCTCGATGCCGGCAAATGCCTGCGCGCCCAAGTGCAGTTCTTCCCGAATAAAAATGGGCGTGCCCACAATGGCCGGCCCCATGATGAAGAGATTATCTAAAGCAGTTAGGAGCAGCAACTGTCCGGCCCAGGGAGCTTGAACCGTAAATCTCAACCCCTCCCCTACCGACTTTAGCGGCTGCAGGCGACCGGCAGATTGGATTCCCCAGGACATTCGCATTAAATAGATCGTTATAAAGGATAGGAGAAAGGCGGCCGAATCGGCGTAAAAGAGCGAAGACAGCGGCGCGACCGTGAGGATGGCTCCGGCAAACAGCGGACCCAGCAGCAGAGCGACGAAGGAGGACGTTTGCACAAGGGCATTGGCGGACATCAGCGAGCCTTCGGGGACGAGGTGCGGGACGGAAGCATCCCTTGCGGGATTGAAAAGGGCTGCTCCGGAGGAGATCAAGAAGGCGCAAGCGGCCAACTGCCAGGGATTCAGCCAATGAAGCCCGAAAGCAATGGGGATATAAATCAGCACGGCGGCGCGCAGGAGGTCCGCCGCCATCATCAGACGGCGGCGATCCCAGATGTCGGCCAGGGCGCCCAGAAACAATCCCAGCAGCAACGCGGGGAGATAGCCGATGGCGGTGATCAGACCCGCCAGGGACTGCGACCCGGTCATATCGAGGATCAGCCAGAGCAGGCCGATTTGATAGACCGAATCGCCTGACCAAGCAATCACCTGGCCGATCCAGAGCAGGCGGAAGTTACGCGACCTTAGCGGTGCGAAGAGAGGGGATTTCAAGAAATGAGTCAAGCGAGTTCCGATCCAACAGCGACTTTGCCGTTTCGCCCCCAATTTTAAGCCGAAAAAGCTCGTAAAAACAATAGCAAACTCGTATTTTGCGTCAAATTCAAGGGAGTATTGTGGCAATTTCAGCAAACATAGGCTTCAGCCGTCTGGGCCTGCGGCGCGAATGGAAATGGGCCTCGGAGAAATGTTGGTCCGGCAAGGTCCGCCGGCAGGACTTGCTGCGGACCGCCGATGACTTGACGACTCGGCACTGGAGAATGCAGGCCGATGCCGGTATCGAAATCATCCCCTGCAATGATTTCGCTTTCTACGACTTGATGTTGGATACCGCCGTGCTGGTCGGGGCTGTCCCCGCCCGCTATGGAGCGCCGACCGATGGCGAGATTGATCTGGACATCTATTTTTCCATGGCTCGCGGCCGCCAGGATGCGGCCGCCGACGTGACGGCCATGGAGATGACCAAGTGGTTCGACACGAACTATCACTATATCGTGCCGGAATTGGATAGCGCCACCCGTTTCCGGCTGGCATCGCAGCATCCGTTTCGCGCCGTTCAGCGCGCCCGCGCCGCCGGAATCGCCCATCCGCGCCCCGTCTTGATCGGGCCAGCAACCTTCTTGCTACTAAGTAAAATCATGGACGAGGGCGTCAAGCGGGCGGATCTGGTCTCTGACCTGACGCAGGTGTATGCAGAGGTGCTCGCTCGATTCAAAGAGATGGGCGTCGCCTGGGTGCAAATGGACGAACCCGCCCTGATCAAGGATCTGGATCATGAGGCGCGCGAAATCTACCGAAAAGCCTACGATTTCATCGGCACACTGGCGAATCGCCCGTCCATAATGCTAACGACATACTTCGGCGGGCTGGAAGAAAATGCCGATCTGGCGCCGTCTTTGGGTACTGAAGGATTGCACCTCGATTTGGCGCGTTCGCCGCAGCAGTTGTCGGGCATTCTGGACAAGATCAATCCGCAAATGGTGTTAAGCTTGGGCGTGGTGGACGGCCGCAACGTGTGGCGCACGGATCTCGATAAGGCACTGGATTTAATTAAAACGGCGGCTGATCGCGTTGGATCGGATCGTCTCCAAATCGCTCCTTCCTGTTCACTGCTTCATTGCCCGCTCGATCTGAATCTCGAGACCAAACTCGACCCGGAAATCAAATCGTGGCTGGCTTTCGGCCTGCAGAAGCTGGAGGAAGTCAAGGCGTTGACGCGCGCGCTGGACGAAGGGGAAAACAGCGTCGCGGAGCTCTTCACCGCTTCGCGCCGGGCGTTGGCCGCGAGGAGATCATCGCCCCGAGTCGTTATCCCGCAGGTGCGCGAGCGCCTCTCGCAAATAACCGAGAAGATGGCGCGCCGCCATTCGGACGCGGATAAAAGACGATCCCTTCAACGGGCCGAGCTGAGACTGCCGCCGTTTCCCCTCACGACGATCGGGAGCTATCCGCAGACTGAGGAAATCCGCAAGCTGCGCGCCGATCTGAAGAAAGGCGCCATTACGCCTCAAGATCTTGAAGAGGCCCTTCGCGAGGAGACTAAGCGGACCGTCAAGTTTCAGGAAACCGCCGGCCTGGACGTCCTGGTGCACGGCGAATTCGAGCGCAACGACATGGTGGAATATTTCGGCGAGCAGATGGATGGCTTCGTCTTCACCGAGAATGCCTGGGTGCAGTCCTTCGGGTCGCGTGCCGTCAAGCCTCCCATCATCTTCGGCGACGTGCGGCGCCGCGCCCCGATGACGGTCGAGTGGATCGCCTATGCGCAGTCTCTGACCTCCAAGCCGGTCAAGGGGATGCTCACCGGGCCGGCCACCATCCTGAAATGGAGCTTCGTGCGCGACGATCAGCCGTTGCGCGATACCTGCCGGCAATTGGCCCTGGCCATCCGCGACGAAGTGGCCGATCTGGAAAAGGCGGGCATCAAAATCATTCAAATTGACGAACCGGCTCTGCCGGAAGGATTGCCCCTGAAGCGAAAAGACTGGGAAACTTATTTGAATTGGGCCGTAGATTCCTTTAAATTGGCTTCCAGCGGCGTCCGAGATACGACGCAGATTCACACGCACATGTGCTATTGCGAATTCAACGAAATTCTGGACGCCATCGCTGCGATGGATGTGGACGTGATCTCGTTTGAAGGCAGCCGCAGCCGCATGGAGATTCTGGAAGGCTTCCGCCAGAAATCAGGTAGCCGGAGGGGATTCGATTTCCCCAGCGACGTGGGGCCGGGGATCTACGACATCCATTCGCCGCGCGTGCCGTCAGTCGAAGAGATCACAGAATTGCTGAATCGTGCGCTGGCCATTATCCCCGCCGAGAGACTCTGGGTCAATCCCGACTGCGGCTTGAAAACGCGCGGCTGGCATGAAATCATTCCGGCTATCAAAAATATGGTCCAGGCGGCGCAGGCCTTGAGACGCAAAATGGATTCTTCGATTCGAATCGCGGAGGAGGCGGGAGCGCTGACTTCCTGACGTAGGCATGAAACACAGCCTGTTAAAAAAGCTCGAGGGGGGCGTCGTTCTGGGCGACGGCGCCATGGGGACGCAGCTCTACGAACGCGGCATCTACGTCAACCGCAATTTCGATCAGTTGAACCTGACCGATCCCCACGTCGTCAAGGCCATTCATCGCGATTACATCGAAGCCGACGCCGAAATCATCGAAACGAACACCTTCGGGGCCAATGCGCAGAAGCTGACCAAATTCGGGCTGGCCGACGAGACCTTCAACATCAACAAGGCCGGCGCGGAACTGGCCAAACGCTGCGCACAGGAAGCGGCGGGCGTTCTGGTGGCGGGTTCGATGGGGCCGCTGGGCAAGCCGGTGGCGCCGGTGGGTGCGGTCAGCCGTGAAGAGGCCTATAAGAATTTCCGGCTGCAGGCCGAAGGATTGGCGGCGGGCGGCGTGGATCTCTTCATGTTAGAGACCTTCATTGATCTTGACGAGATTCAGGTCGCCATCAAAGCTGTGCGAGACGTCAGCGATTTGCCCATCGTCGCCCTGATGACGGTGGATGAAAGCGGCTTGACCGCTTATGGCCGCACCCCCGAGCAGATCGCCGGAGTGTTGGGGTCGCAGCCGGTGGAGGTGATCGGGCTGAACTGCTCGACGGGGCCGCAGAATATTCTCGATGGCATCTTGAGGATGCGCCATCTCACCGACAAGCCGCTGGCCGCCTTCCCCAACGCCGGCGAGCCGCAATTCGTCGAAGGCCGCATCCTTTACCTCTCCACGCCGGAATATTTCGCCGAATACGCCAAGCGGATGATCCAGAATGGCGTGCAGTTCGTGGGCGGCTGCTGCGGGACGACTCCCCGGCACATACGCGCCATGGCTTCGGCCATTCGCGCGCTTTATCCGACTTCCGCGCGGCGCGAGGTGACCGTCTCCAAAGTCAGCAAGGCGCCCAAAGCCGAAGGCATCGAGATTCAATTGGCGCCGCGGGCCGTCCGGTCGCCTATCGGCAAAATGCTCGATGACGGGGAGTTTCCGGTTTCCTGCGAACTCAATCCGCCCCGCAGTTCGAATTTCGACAAGATTTTGCAGCAGGTCAAACTGCTGCGGGCGGCGGGTGTGAAGATCGTCAATATCCCCGACGGGCCGCGAGCCTCGGCCAAGATGAGCCCTATGATTTTGGCGCACATCGTGATGCGCGAAATTGGAGTCGAGGCGATTCTGCATTATTCCTGCCGCGATCGCAATATTCTGGGCATGCAATCGGATCTTTTAGGCGCGGCGGCGCTGGGCCTGCGCAATATCCTGGCGGTGACCGGCGATCCCCCGAAACTGGGCGATTATCCCATGGCCACCGCGGTTTTCGATGTGGACGCCATCGGGCTACTGCGCATCGCCGACCACCTGAACCACAGCCGCGATCTGGCGGGCAATCCGATCACGCACCCCTGCGCTTTTTACCTCGGGGCGGGATTCAATCCGGGAGCGATTGATCTGCCTCACGAGATTGACCGTCTGCACCGAAAAATTGACGCCGGGGCGGAGTATATCATGACGCAGCCGGTGTTCGACCCGGAAAAGCTGGTCAACGCACTGCATAAGGCCGGTAAGATCAAGGCCGTCGTATTCGCGGGTATTTTGCCGCTGGCGTCTTACCGCAATGCTGAATTTTTCCAGAATGAGGTGCCCGGCATGGAGGTGCCGCCGCACGTCATGGATCGTATGAGAGCGGCCTCCGATAAGGGGAAGGAGTTCGGGACGCAGGAGGGCGTGGCAATTGCTCGGGAATCACTGAAGGCGATCATGCCGCATGTGCAGGGAGCCTACATCATGCCGCCGCTGGGCAAGGTGGAATTGGCGATTGAAACGGCCGCGGTGATACCCGGGTTCAAGGGAGTGACCGAGTTGAATGGGCAAAGGCCCCAAGCGGATGCGCTGACGGCTTAGGCGGTGAAGGGCTGCTTGTAGCGAATGGCGATCGTGAGGATCGCCGTTTTCATTTAAAATCCTAAGCGGCGCATATAGTTCTCCGGGGCTTGATCAAATTGGGCAATTTCGCGCTGAAAGCCCGCCGAATCGGGCGGCAAGGCGTTCCCCTGGGAGTAACAATAGAGGCACCCAAATCCGCCACTGTAACAGGTCAGCGAACCGGGCGAATAGCCGACGTCGCGGCTGTAGGTGCACTGGCAAGTAGGGCGCTGCTTGCCAATTTTATTGTGGGGAATTTCAGTGGCAGATGGATAGCTCTCGCCCTTGATCTGATTCAACCAGCGGCCATCAATGCAGCCCCAGTTTGGCATCAGGCCAGGGATGGGAGGATCGCAGCAAATGCTGAAATCAACTCCTCGCGAACGGCAGAATTCGGCCATCTGTCCGCAGAGAGCGGTGGCGGCAGCATTGTCAATCTGCATCCATTCCAATTCCAAATTTTGTATCCGCTGCGCCACGCGGGGATAATGAACCGCATCGGCGCGGCTGGTGGTGGCGCGCTTGATCCCCAAATCCAAAAAGCCAACGCAGACCTTCTCGAACATCCCATGATTGGCATTGCTGAAGATATTGCCTTTCGCCGTGCGCACCGACAGGAAGGGGTCGTAGCGATAGACCACGGCGCGCGGATCTATCCATCCTTCGTCCAATAATCTTCGCGTGTCCGCTAGAATAGAGTGCCAGGATGGAATGCCGAGTTCGATGAAACTGCCGCCCAATCCCGTCGCCGTCAATTCCAGCGAGATCAAGACACCGAACTTGCTCCGCAGGTGCAAAAGCGTCTCTCGCAATCCGATGTGCGTTAGCAGATTGGTGGGAGCCTTCGTCCATAGCACCACACTGTGCAGTTGACTTGGATCAATCCGCCCCAAGGGTCCATGCGGACCCCAGCAGCAGGGCGCTTCGCCCAGCAGGATGGCCGCCAGCAAATCCGGACAGCGGTGCACCATGTCTTTGGTGCGCGACGCCGAAAGAATAAGGGGATAGAGTGGATCGCTTCTCATGCTTTCAAGGTAAAAACTTTTGCGACCGAAATCAAGCAGAACCAAAAACTAAAAACGAAAAGCCAAGAACTGAAGACTGATAGCTGTTAGCTGATCGCTGAACGCTGATAGCTGAGAAAATCGTTGATTTTCGCCTTAACCTTTAGTAACATTTCGGCGTGGGCTGAATGACACCGGCGCTGGGCGGTATCGCTGCAGCTTTTGTCCTATCGGCGGCTTTCTGTTGGACGGCGTATCGGCTAAAATTCTTAGGCAGCGGCGGCGCCTGGACGGCATCGGCTCTGGGAACCCTGATTTTGGGCCTCTGCGGCTGGGCATGGATTATTCCGCTGCTCGGATTCTTCATCAGTTCCTCGCTTCTGTCCCGGGCCAGAAAGATCCACTCCACCACGATAGAAGAAGCTCGAGGTTCGCGGCGGGATGCCGTTCAGGTACTGGCCAACGGCGGCGTGGCGGTTCTGCTGGTCTTGATCGGGGCGATCGGGGGATTGGATCTGTTCGCCGCGTATGCCGCTTCTCTGGCGGCAGCCAACGCCGACACCTGGAGCACCGAGATCGGCCTCATGTTCGGCCGAAAACCGCGCAGCATCGCTTCGGGAAAGCCGGTCCCGCCGGGCACATCGGGAGGAGTGACGGCGGCAGGACTCTTAGGAGCAGCCGCCGGCGCGATCTTCATCGCCTGGGTCAGCCATCTGAGTTCTGGCATTGGGCTGAATGCGAATGCTCTTTTGGTCATCGTCTTCGCGGGCATCGGAGGAAGCCTGTTCGACAGCCTGTTAGGAGCAACCCTTCAGGCCCGATACGTCTGCCCGGTCTGCTCTAAAGAAACTGAGAGAAATGTGCACTGCGAACAGCCCACTGCCTTCATCGGGGGTATGCGTTGGCTAAACAACGACGGAGTCAACTTTCTGTGCGCGGCATTCGGCGCGGGTTGCGCGTTTTTGTGGATATGATTTGGGATAATCCATTGGAATGAATATGAAATACATCTGTAAACAGATAACTCTGGTCGCTCTCTTGGTCGGAGTATTGACCGGCATCGCTGCCCATGCCGCCGACGTCCCCCTTCCCTACCGCATCAAACATCACGACTTGACGATCGAACTCGATTTGCTCTCGGGCGCTCTGACGGCGCAAGATCAAATCACGCTATCGCCCGAGCCGACGGCGGCGGCACGATTGGATCTTCTTCTGCGGCGCGGACTCGCTGTCAAGGGCGTTCATTGGGGCAAGAAATTGCTGAAGTTCAATATCACCGATCCGGCCGATCCCCAGCGATTCGAGACGGAGGTGGATTCTGAGGACGTCAACTTTTACAACAAAGCGCAGATGATCAGCATCGAGATTCCCCAGAAGGCGGCGAAAGAATCCGAATTGGTTCTGACCATCAGCTATGAGGGTATCGTCAAGGATAGTCTGGGGGATGGGGATTTCAGCCGCGAATACGTGGCCATGCAGGTTACCGGCATCATTTCGCCTCAGGGAGTTTATCTGGGACCTGAGGGCATCTTCTACCCCACTCTGCCGCAGCAGCTCTTCACCTATTCTTTGACCCTCACGCTGCCGGAACAATTTCAATCCGTTTCGGAAGGGATAGACGAAGCGACAACGATTCATAACGGCAAGCGCACTGAAACCTGGACTTGCAAATACCCTGTGGACGGCTTTCATCTGATCGCCAACCGCTTCGATGTCAAGACCATCGAGCATGAGGGGGTGAAGATTTCAACATACTTCTTCCCGGATACGACGGATCTGGCACAGCGATATTTGAAAGCCTGCGCCGATTACATCACGCTTTACAACGGCTTGCTGGGGAAATATCCCTTCGAAAAATTCGCGGTGGTTGAAAACTTCATGGCTACTGGCTATGGCATGCCGTCCTTCACGCTGTTAGGATCGGAAGTTTTGCGCCTGCCCTTCATCATCTCAACCTCGCTGGGGCACGAAATCTGCCACAATTGGTGGGGCAATTCGGTCTATGTGGACTACCAATCCGGCAACTGGTGCGAGGGCTTGACGACCTACTGCGCGGACTACCTCTACAAGGAGCGCAAATCGCCGGCGGATGCGCGGGAATACCGCATGGGCCTGCTGCGGGATTATCTGGCGTATGCTCACGAAGGCAACGATTTCGCTCTGGGCGATTTCGTGACACGGCACAATCCCGCGCAACGAGCCGTGGGCTACGGCAAGAGCGCCATGCTCTACCACATGCTGCGAAAATGGATCGGCGATGATCTGTTCTGGAAGAGCTTGCAGAGATTTTATAAAGATAACGTCTTCCACTATGCTTCCTGGACAGAAGTGCGCAAGGCTTTTGAGGCGGAAATCGGCAATGATCTGCGCGGATTCTTTGAGCAATGGGTGAATCGCACCGGAGGGCCGCAGTTGGCACTGGAGTCGCCCGGCGTGTTGGCTGTTGGAGATCGTTGGCAGCTATTGTTTACCTTGGCCCAGACCCAAAATGAAGATAACTACATGCTGCGCGTTCCCGTCCGGATCATGGGCGACAACCAGGATACCACCATAATTTGGCCGCTGGGTCATGAGAAGAATCAGGACATACGCTTGGAAGTCAGTTTCAAACCCGCAAGCCTGTCGGTGGATCCCAATTTCGACCTCTTCCGCCGCCTCGATAAAGCGGAAATTGCGCCAACCCTGTCTGAGGTTTTAGGGGCGCCAGATCTGATCATCGTCCTGCCGACCAAGGCGGCGCAGGATATGCAGGATGCCTATGCCGCCCTGGCCGAAAAGTTCAAGGGTGAAGAATCGCCGCGCATCCTGAAAGATAGCGAACTGAAGCCCGAAGACTTGAACGGAGCCGCGCTGTTTTTCCTCGGTGCGCCCGTAGAGAATACGGCCATACCGGCGGATTGGATCACCGCTAAGAACTGGGCGCTGTCTCCGGATGGATACCATCTCCTGGGGATAAAACACAGCGATCCGGGGACTTCCCTGTTGGCGGTGGAACGGCACCCGCGCAACGCGGAAAGCGCCATCGCGTTTTACTGCGCTCGTCGAGCCTCCGATATTCAAGAGGCGGGCCGAAAGCTGCCACATTATGGCAAATACAGTTACCTGGTCTTCTACGGCGGCAAGAATCAAGTCAAAGGCGTCTGGGAGATCACGTCAAGCCCTTTGATTCATGCATTCTGATCTCGGCGAGGAGAGAGTTCACTGTCATGCCCGCGAAAGCGGGCATCCAGAGTAGCTGTGTCTAATGACATGATTGGATTCCCGCTTGCGCGGGAATGACATCGAGGTGAATACCTCAATAATCTGAATGAGCGAGCCATGCCCTTCTGCCCCAACTGCCGATTCGAATACGTCCCCGAAATAACCGCCTGCCCGGACTGCGGCGCGAATCTGGTCGAGAGCCTTCCCGCCATCACCGAGCTGGCGCCGGATGTGGAATGGACCAAGCTTCAGCCTCTGCCGGGAATGATCTACGCCAAGATGGTGACGGAAGTCCTGGATGAGCGCGGCATCCCGAATTACATTCAGTCGCTATTCGGTTCCGGCGGCCTGGGTGTCGTCACCGGCGGCGATTTCGCCGGAGCCGACGCGCGCATCTGGGTGCCGGTCTCTTTTCAGGATGAGGCACAGCGGGTACAAGATGAGATGATGAAGGAAGGCGAATAGAATTCAGCTCAATAAACGAAGCATTTTTCAGCAGGGAGCATCCATGGACACCGAAATCAACGATGTTTTCGCTCGTGAAGTATTGGATTCGCGCGGTAATCCGACGGTCGAGGTCGAAGTCGTCCTGGCCGACGGGGCCATGGGGCGAGCCATTGTGCCTTCCGGAGCATCCACCGGCGAGCACGAAGCCATCGAACTGCGCGACGGCGATAAATCCCGCTACGGCGGAAAGGGCGTTCATCAGGCGGTCGAAAACGTCAACCTGACCATCGCTCCGGCCATCACCGGCATGGAGGCGATCTATCAGGCCGACATTGACCGGACGCTGATCCAGTTGGACGGCACCCCCAACAAGGGCAAGCTCGGCGCCAACGCGATTCTGGGCGTGTCGTTGGCCGTCTGCAAGGCCGCCTGCCGAGCCGCCGATCTGCCGCTCTATCAATACATCGGCGGTGTCGGAGCGCGCATCCTGCCGGTCCCGATGATGAACATCTTGAACGGCGGCAAGCACGCCGACAACAACGTGGACTTGCAGGAATTCATGGTCATGCCGCGCGGCGCATCCAGCTTCCGCGAAGCATTGCGCATGGGCGTGGAGGTCTTTCATGCGCTGAAGGACGTGCTGACGAAAAAGGGCTTGAATACCGCCGTGGGCGATGAAGGCGGTTTTGCCCCCGATTTGAAATCCAACAAGGAAGCTCTGGATGTGCTCTTGGAAGCCATCCAGAAGTCGGGATTTAAGGCAGGGCGAGACGTCTTCATCGCTCTGGATCCCGCCGCCAGCGAGCTTTATTCCGAGGAGAGCCGCCGATACGAGCTGAAATCCGAGAAACGCAAGCTCACGTCCGAGCAGTTGGTCGAATTCTGGGTGCAGCTTTGCGACGAATATCCGCAGATCATCTCCATCGAAGACGCCATGGCCGAGGATGATTGGGAAGGCTGGAAGATGCTGACGGATCAGTTGGCCGGGCGCATCCAGTTGGTGGGGGACGATCTCTTCGTGACCAATACCCGCCGCCTGCGCCAGGGCATCGAAGAAAAGGTCTGCAATTCAATTCTGATCAAGCTCAACCAAATCGGCACGCTGACCGAGACTCTCGATACTATCAGCATGGCCCGCCGGCATGGTTACAGCGCCATCATTTCCCACCGCTCCGGCGAAACCGAGGACACCACTATCGCCGACCTGGCGGTGGCGACAGGCGTGGGTCAGATCAAGACGGGATCGGCCTGCCGGACCGATCGCGTGGCCAAATACAACCAGCTCCTGCGCATCGAAGAGGAGCTGGGGGAATCGGGAATTTACTACGGCCTCATCTGGAGCAATCCGGTCGCCAACCATGAAGTCTCCTGAACGAGATCGCTTTCGGGGAGTGGGGAGAAAAGTGCTTCTGGCTCTGCTATTCGTGGCGCTGGCAGGCTTTTTCCTTTTCGGCAAGCGCGGCCTCTGGCAGTGGAATAAACTGCGCCGGCAGTGCGAAGAGATGCGGCGGGAAAACGACTCGCTGGAGCAGGAAATTGCGGCGCTCGCGGCGCGCATTCAAGCCTTGGAAGCCGGCGACAGCCTCGAAGTTGAGCGGGCGGCGCGCTACTGGGGGATGGTGCGCGAAGGAGAAGAGATCTATTTCATTCGGGAAGAGGGTGATACGTTGTCACAGCGGGACAAATTTCTGCAAGGTAAGCAGTAACGACTTCCATGCGCTTTGACGTGGATTTTCTTCTTATCGGGTCAGGCATCGGCGGCCTGACTTTTGCGCTGCAGGTGGCCGATTCCGGCCGGGTGGCCGTGGTCACCAAGAAATCGCATGAGGAATCCAACACCAACTACGCGCAAGGAGGGATCGCCGCCGTCGTCTCGGAAAAAGACTCCTTTCAAAGTCACATCGAAGATACTCTGCTGGCCGGGGCGGGTCTGTGCAAGCGCCAGGTGGTCGAAGAAGTCATCCGGCGCGGCCCGGAATGCATCCAGCAGTTGGTGGAATGGGGGGCGCAATTCTCTTTGAAGCGCGGTCCGACGGCCGCACTTTCCCTGGGCCGCGAAGGAGGCCATTCGCATGATCGCATTGTTCATGCATCAGATCTGACCGGCGCCGAGGTGGAACGCGCTCTGCTGGAAAAAGCCCGAAATCATCCCAACATCCGGCTCCTCCCCAACCATCTGGCCGCGGACTTGGCGATGTCCCCTCCCGGCAACCTGAAATCCAGCCATGAAAAGCAGCGCCGCTGCGTAGGCGCTTTCATTCTCGACTCCGAAAGCGGCGCCGTTCAGATCATCTCCGCCCGGGTAACCCTCTTGGCCACCGGCGGCTGCGGTCACGCCTATTTGCACACCACCAATCCCGAAATCGCGACCGGCGACGGCGTCGCCATGGCCTACCGCGCCGGCGCGGTAGTGGCCAACCTGGAATTCATGCAGTTTCATCCTACCACACTTTACACGCCTGAAGCGCGATCCTTTTTAATTTCCGAAGCCGTTAGAGGACACGGGGCGATATTGAGGACGCAGGCGGGGGAGCGCTTCATGGCGAAGTATCATCCCGCCAAAGAGCTGGCCCCTCGGGACATCGTCGCCCGCGCCATTGACAGCGAGCTCAAGCAATCGGGCGAGTCGTACGTCCTGCTGGACCTGACCGCGCTGGACGGCGGCACCGTGAAGGAGCGTTTCCCTTATATCCACAAGCGATGCCTCGAATACCATCTGGACATCACCCGCGATCCCATCCCGGTCGTCCCGGCCGCGCATTATATGTGCGGCGGTGTGAGGACGGATTTGCAAGGGCGCACCTCCATTCCGGGCTTATATGCTTCAGGAGAAGTGGCTTGCACCGGCCTTCATGGCGCCAACCGCCTGGCTTCGAATTCGCTGTTGGAGGCCCTGGTTTTTTCCAAGAATGCGGCACAATCCGCGCGGCTGGAAAAAAAGGCAGAACCGACCCTCAAAGCGGAACTGCCGCGCTGGGAAAAGGCTGGAAATCCAAACCACGAGGAATGGGTGCTGATCTCGCACGACCGGCACGAAATTCAGCGGTTGATGTGGGATTACGTTGGAATTGTGCGATCCAATGACCGCTTGCAGAGGGCCAATCGACGTATCCGCCTGATCGCAAGCGAGATCGAGGAATTTTATCGCCAATCGGTCGTGGCGGAAGGCATCGTCGAACTGCGCAATCTGGCGCAGGTGGCGCAACTGATCATCCGTTCAGCTCTGCGGCGCAAAGAGAGCCGGGGATTGCATTTCAACACCGATTACCCGGAACGTGATGACCGCCGTTGGCGCCGGGATACTATGCTGCGCCAATCCGTCAGGAGCTAAGCCGAAGTTTGCGGTGATTACGCGCCATTCTCCTTCGGTTTGGCGCGGATGAATAGCAGGTTTGCCAGCAGGATCCCCAATCCCGGCAATAGAAACATCAGTCCCCAGCCCCAATCGCGATCACCTTCAATTTGCATGGCGATCATCATCGCCAAGCCGAATCCGATCAGCAAAAAGCCAAAGATGTATGGATTTCTTCGCCGGGCGGGGGGCAGCATGGCCGGAGGCAGGGGCACTCCCTTTTCGATGGCCAGCATTCGTTCCTGGTGTTCCAGTTCCGCACGCTTGGCCTGATGCCGGAAGGCTGCCAGGGCGATCCCCACACCGCCGACAACCGCAATGATCGGAATCATGATCCCCATGATGGGGAGAATCAACTGACCTGGATCCATAATCTGCTCCTTAGGAATGTTTTTCGCTTCTAAACTTAAGACTCCGCAGGGGCGGTTCTGGTTACATCAGGCTTGCGGGACATTATTTCCCCTTTCCCTGAGCCGCCGTATCCCCCCTCCCCCAAAGCTAAATAGGCTTGCGCGCTTTAAAATTTCTGGCTAAATTGTGCGACGACTACGCCCATAAACCACGCGGAGGGAAGGCATGGCTAACCGGCTCTGCCAATTCAGCACGTTGCCGTCCATCATTCTGAATTCCGAGGGCGCCATTATTGAGCATAACCGCGCCTTTGCGGAATACTGGAAGATTGACCCATCCAGATTGCACGGCGAGAACGAGTATATCATTTTCAATGACCCCTTCTTTCGGCGCAAAGACCGGCAGGCGGCGCTGCAGAAGGCCTTCCACGGCGCCCCGGTGAAATTCGACGCCTCCGGATATCAATTCCCAGCGGGAAACTGCCGAGGAGATTCTGAAGCATTCGAAAAGCAGTTGACGGCGATCTACACCGTGCCGTGTCCCAGCGGAATGTGCGACGCCTCCGTCACCGTATATTATCAGACTGAAGCTTCGCTCCTGCTGAGCGGGAATGCCGACGGTCCCTGCGAAAAGATCGCCACGCTGACGTTGGTGCTGAACGATTTGAAGCATGAAATTTCCAATCCACTCCTTCTCATTATCGGGCACGCGCAGCTCCTGCTGGCCAAGAGTGACCGGCTGCCCGCGGAAGCCGTGAAGAAGCTGGAGAAGATCCTGAATAACGCCGAAAAGATCCGCGGCCTGCTGCAGGAAAGACAGGAGATGGCCGATCTGCTGCAGGTCAGCGATGAGTACAATGTGATCGAGCAATCGTAAGCCGTTGAGAGTCCATACAAGTTAGGTCAAGCGAATTTTCCGGTTGCGATGCTGCCGGGGAATTCGCTTGACTTTTTGTTTGGCAATTCTTATCTTTGGGGTCGCATGGAAAATGCGGCTTCGAGCCGCGCAGGCACCTTTAAGGATTTGATTTATGGCCATTTTGGTAACTCGTCAATCGAAGGTCATCGTGCAGGGCATCACCGGCGGGGCGGGATCATCGCACACCCAGAGAATGCTCCAATACGGCACCAAAATCGTCGCAGGCACGTCGCCCGGCAAGGGCGGCGAGCAAGTGCACAGCGTGCCGGTCTATGATACGGTGCGGGAATGCGTCCAGAGGCACCAGGCCGATACTTCGGTGATATTCCTGCCGGCTCGGTTTGTCATGGAAGCGGGCATTGAGGCGGTTCGAGCCGGCATCAGGCTGGTGGTGGTAGTTCCCGAACACATCCCCATCGCGGACATGTTGCGCCTGCGGCAGGAGGCGCAGAAAAACGGATCCCGAATTCTCGGCGGCAATACCGCCGGAATCATCTCGCCGGGTCAGGCCAATGTGGGCATTATCCCCGACGTCGCTTTCAAATCCGGGCGCGTTGGCACCGTCTCCCGCTCCGGTTCGCTGACCTATTACATCGCCGACACGCTGACCCGTGAAGGCTTCGGGGAAACGACCTGCGTAGGCCTGGGAGGCGATCCGGTACTGGGCAGCACCTTCTCAGAAATCCTCGAGCTCTTCGAAGCTGATCCCGACACCAAAGCGGTCGTGCTGGCCGGCGAAATCGGCGGAGTTTACGAAGAGATGGCTACCGACACCATTCGCGCCATGAAAAAGCCCGTTATCGCCATGATCGGAGGGCTGTTCGCGCCCCCCGGCAAGCGCATGGGGCACGCCGGCGCGATCGTCGAAGGCCAGATGGGCACGGCACAGAGCAAATTGGACGCTCTGACAAAGGCTGGAGCGCAGCCGGCCATGACCTTTCTCGACATTCCCCGCATTCTAAATGAACTGAAGATATGACGCGGGCAGCAGCCGACGGCTTTGCCAAATTAGTGGAGATTCTGGAACGTCTGCGAGCGCCGGGCGGATGCCCCTGGGATCGCGAACAGACCTTCGAATCGCTGCGGCCCTACATCCTCGAAGAAACCTACGAGATTCTGGAGAGCATAGATGAGAAACGTTACGCCCAGCTCCGCGAAGAGCTGGGCGATGCGCTCCTGCATGTCGTTTTCCTCGCGCAAACGGCAAGAGAATCGGGGCTTTTCGATATTGTCGAAGTGTTGGACGGAATCAACCAGAAGCTGGTGCGGCGGCATCCGCACGTCTTCGGCGAAATCAAGGTGGACAGCGTCCAGCAGGTCAAGAGCAACTGGGAGAGCATCAAGCTGGGTGAAAGCGAAAAGCGGGTCCTGAGCGGAGTCCCCAAGACATTGCCGTCGTTGCTGCGAGCGCACCGGGTACAAGAGAAGGCCGCGGGCGTGGGATTCGATTGGGAAAAGCCTGATGACGTGCTGGCGAAAGTGAGGGAGGAAATTGACGAGCTGGCGGCGGCCCGCTCCAGCGGCGACGCGGCCAAAATTCAGGAGGAATTCGGCGATTTGCTGTTCGCCCTGGTCAACCTGGCGCGCTTCTGGGATGTCACACCCGAAGAAGCGCTGCGCCAGACGGTGGAAAAGTTCATCCGGCGGTTTAACTATATTGAAGATGAATTGAAAGCACAGGGGAGGGATATTCACAGGGCGTCGCTGCGTGAAATGGATGCGCTCTGGGAAAAGGCTAAGACATTGCCGCAAAACGATTTAGACTAAGTTTCTGCAACGCTCTCGAGCAAATAGAAGCGGGAATTGATTTCCGCTTTTTTTGCTCTATTGCGTCAAATCCTGCCAACTTCGCGCTGGAAATTCCGAAAAACTTATGAGGAACTTTTTATCCAAACAATCAAACAGTATCCAGGCGTGAAGCCTCATGATATTTCCCAAAAGCAGAGCCGGGGAATTGGAGCACCGCCGGCGCAAACGAGTGCGCGAAATCGCCGCGATCATGGAAGCGCTGCGGCGAAGACTCGGGGGCATTGCGGGATCCGGCCTGCCGGATCTCGACATTCTGGAGATTGGCAGCGGCAACGGATTTCAGATCCCCTATCTGCGGAAACTGGGCCGGGTCGTGGCCTCGGATATTTACATCAAAGATGACTTGAAGCGGAATCAGAATCCGGAGCTGATTCAGTGCGACGTCAACTATATACCCTTTTGTGATAATTATTTCGATCTGGTATTCTTGAATCATGTGCTCGTGTATATGTCCGACATGGATAGGGTGTTTGCAGAGCTCCAGCGCGTCGGCCATAGCGATTGCATTTACGCCATTTCCGTGCCGACGTCTCTCTGGCTCCTGCTCTCCGTCCCGGCGCAGTACCGGGACAAATTGAGTTTCCAGAAAAGACGCTCACTCTGGGATAAACTGAACCGCAAAATACTTGCATCGGGGACAACACCGGGCAGGCGACTGGGTGGAAAGTCCAAATGGAGCGAGGTGAAGCGGAAAGCGCTGCGGAAGCTCCTACCCTCCGGCTATGGCGTTTACCCGGGGTTTTCCGAATGTTGGCGGGCTTTCAGCGTGCGGCATTGGAAAGAGCTCTTCGAACGCGGCGGTTTCACTATCGAGGAAGCCCAGCCGCTCTTGCTCTATGGTCCTTCGGAATGGCCGCTCATTCCCACCACCGCAATTTTTAACGCCTGGGGTCTCAGTTCAAGCGTACTCTTCCTGCTTAAAAAGACCCCCGTACATTATCCCAATGAAAAAAGCGGGCTGGCCGCCCGCCGAGAAAAACGAATTCTCGTCGAATCCTGAGATCTCCCCCCTCACCTCACCTGAAAAATGCCTTTCAGCTCGGCCGGCATGCGGCGCGGGCGTCCCTGCAAGTCCATGAAGCAATGCACGGTGTAACCACGCGCCAAGGGACGGCCGTTATCGTTTTTGAAGATGGCGTATTCAAAACGCAGCCGCGCGCCAGTTGCCTCAGCGACATTAGTGCATACGGTTAGCAAATCATCGTACTCGGCCGCCTGCAGATACCGGCAGCCCGCCTCCACCACCGGCAGGATAATCCCCTCCTTCTCCAATTCCAGATAGGGCTTCCAGATGCGCCGGATCAGCTCCGCCCGGCCGGACTCAAAATAGGCGAAATAGTTGGCGTGATAGACAACGCCCATGCGGTCGGTGTCGGCGTAGCGCACGCGCACCGAGATCTTCTGCTCTTCGCTGAAATCTTCAAGTTTTACGGGATGAAATTTCATGCAGACGATGTGGCGAAAGAAAAGTTGATGGATAGCCTCAAGATTTCTGCTTATCCCAGCGGCCGGCCTGAAAGTAGCGCTGATGGCGCTGTTTGGTCAGCTCCTTGATCGAGACAGCGCCCAGCTCCTGCAGGGTTTTTTCGAGCGCGGCGCGGACCTGATCGGCCGCCGCGTCAGGATCGCGATGCGCTCCTCCCAACGGCTCAGGGATGACTTCATTGACGAGCCCGAGTTCCAGAAGATCGGGCGCCGTGACCCGCATGGCTTCCGCCGCCCGGGGCGCTTCGGCGGAATCGCGATAGAGAATGGACGCGCAGCCTTCCGGCGAAATCACCGAATAGATCGAGTTTTCCAGCATCAGGATGCGATCCGCCACGCTGATCGCCAGCGCTCCCCCCGATCCCCCTTCCCCGATGACCACGGCGATGATCGGCACCGGCAGGTTGGCCATGACAAAGAGGTTGCGGGCGATGGCTTCGGCCTGACCGCGCTCTTCGGCGCCCAGCCCGGGATAGGCGCCGGGCGTGTCAATGAAGCTGATGACCGGACGCTCAAATCGCGCCGCCAATTCCATCAACCGCCTGGCTTTGCGGTAACCCTCGGGATTGGGCATGCCGAAATTGCGGTAGAGATTGTCCTTGGTGCCTCGCCCCTTCTGATGACCCACCACCAGAACGGAACGATCCCCGAAGGTGGCCAAGCCGCCGATGATGGCGGCATCGTCGCTGTAGGCGCGGTCGCCGTGCAGCTCGACAAAATCGGTGAAAAGGCGCTTGACGTAATCCAGCGTGTAGGGGCGATCCGGATGCCGCGCCAACTGCACTCTCTGCCAGCGCGTGAGGGACGAATAGACGTCCAGGCGCAGCTTCTCCACTTTCTTTTCCAGGCGCTGGATCTCGTCGTCCAACTCCATATGACTGCTGCCCGAGAGCGCTTTCATTTCCGCGATCTTTTTTTCCAGATCCAGGATGGGTTTTTCGAAATCCAGGGCGAATCCTTCGGGCATCTTCAGCACCTATTTCTTAAAAAGGACTCCGCGCCGCCGCTCGCCCGAACGCCGCCCCCGGCCGGGGCCGGATAGCTCCAAGCGCAACAGGGATTTTTCATCGCCGCCGACTTGCTGTTCCCGGGGAATGATTTTGAAATCAAGCGAGCGGATGGAGAGAGTCTGTATTAAGCCGATAATCCGTTCATACGATGCTTCCGCCGTCGAAAAGAGCGCCTCCTGAATGCGTTCGGCGCGGATGAGGGATTCCAGCTCTTCCACTGTTCCCAGGACCGGCACGCCATCGAGAACGCTGCCGACGCGGTCTTCGGCGAACGACAGATAGCCGATGGGCTTTACTTCCGACCCGGGATTAGCCAGAAATTGCCGGCAGATTCCCCGCGCCAGATCATCGGTTCCGATGATCAGCGCCCGGCGCTGCCCCCAGAAGGAACGAGCGCCGTCGGGCTTCCTTCGGAGCCAGCGACGCAGCAGAATCCTCCAGCCGGGCATGGCCAAAACCATGCCGATTCCAAATCCCAGGACAACGAAGCGCGAGAAAGCCCACTGGCGGAAGAAGTAGGTAAGCGAACTCGAGAGAATGGCGCCGACGCCGGCCGCATAGGAGGCGTATCGGCCGGAAAATCGCCGCTTCGTATAGATCCCCAGCACCCAGCCTGCCGCCACGTAGAAAAGAGAATAGAGACCATTCGCCAGCCAAACGGACAAACTGAATTCCGTCTGACCGAAACGGAGCCAACGACCGAAATAGATCAGCAGATTCAAGATCAGCACGTCGGCCAGCGGAGCGGCGACCGCCTCCAGAGCGGTGGTCAGCTTACTTTCCAGATCGCGCAAGGCAAAGCCGATCGTGATCATGCCGCGAGCCCAAAAAGACGCTTGAGTGGACAGGTTTTTGTCAACGAACAGACGCATGGCGCGTTGAAAATGAAAGTCGTGGTCAACGTTGGAGCGGCGCGTGCTTTCGCCCTTAAAATGCACGATGCGGGTCGCCGGCGTGTAGAGGATTCGATGGCCGGCCTGGTGCATGCGATAGCAGAGATCGAGATCCTCGCCGTACATGAAATAGTCAGGATCAAAGCCGCCCATTTGCTGCAAGACGCGGCGGCGCACCATCATGCAACAACCGGACAGCGAATCCACCTCATGTTCGCTCTCATGGTCCAGAAAGGTCAGCAGATAGCGCCCGAAAAAGCGGCTTCTGGGGAAGAGAGCCGATAGACCGGACAGGTAACTGAAGGCCACCCAGGGAGTGGGAAAACCTCGCATGCTGCGAGGTTCGAAATGGCCGTCCGGCAGAAGGATTTTGGGGCCAATCGCGCCGACGTTGGGCGACTGCTTTAATTTCTGCAATAAAAGTGTCAGGGTGTCTTCCTGAACAAAGGAGTCGGGATTGAGGATGAGCACCGCCTCACCCTGCGCCACCTCAAAAGCCTGATTATTCGCTCGCCCGAAGCCGAGATTCTCCCGGTTGGCAATCAGGTGAACGTCGGGATGCCGCTGAGCGACCATGTCGGCCGAGCCGTCCTGCGAGGCATTGTCCACGACGATCAATTGGACGTTCAGGCCGTCGCGAGCGCGTTTCACCGACTGCAGACAGTGATCCAGGAAAGCGCGCACGTTGTAGCTCACGACGACGACGCTGAGATCAACGGACGACATGGATCAGAGCCGCCCGAATAGACTTTGCAGTTTGAGCTTCCAGACCATCCACACCGCTTCGCGCACGATCTGGGACGACATCTTGGACTTGCCCCCGACGCGTTCCGTGAAGACGATGGGAATCTCCTTGATTCGAAAGCCCTTCTTCCAGGCGCGGAAGCTCATTTCAATCTGGAAGGAATAGCCGTTGGAATGGATTTTATCCAGATCCAAAGCCTCGAGGACCCGGCGACGGAAGCATTTGAAGCCTCCGGTGGGATCCTTGATCGGCAGGCCGGTGATGAAACGCGTGTAATACGATGCGCCATACGATAACAGCAGCCGCTTCAGAGGCCAATTGATGACGTTCACGCCGTTGACGTAGCGGGATCCGAGGACCAGATCAACATCTTTGGTGGCTTCGAGGAACTGCGGCAGGACGGCGGGATTGTGGGAGAAATCGGCGTCCATCTCCATGATGTAATCATAGCCCTGGGCCAGCGCATACTTGAAGCCGGCCACGTAGGCGCGCCCCAAACCCTCTTTACGAGCGCGCTCCAACAGATGGATGCGTTCTGGAAACCGAGGCTGCAACTCTCTAACCAGCCGCGCAGTGCCGTCGGGCGAATTGTCATCCACGATAAGCATGTCAAGAGTGGAGGCCTGCTGCAGCACTTCCGGGATGATCCGGCTGATGTTTTCGGCCTCGTTGTAGGTGGGCATCACGATCAGGGCGCGTCCGGGGCCTCGCTGGGGAGAGATCATGAAGGCGTGCCTCGGTGAACCGGCGGGAATGGCGACTGCTGGCGTTGATATTCTCTCAAGCCTTCTTCAATGCCACGGGGCAAAAAGGCCAGTTCGCGCTGAATTTTATCCAGCGCGAAGGTGGAATCCGCCGGGCGCGGCGACTTCTGCTTTAATTCGGCGGTCTTGATCGGGGCGATTCGCTCTGGATCCTCCCCGAAGACTCGGGCGATGGCGCGGGCGAATTCCCAGCGGCTGACGCTGTCGCGGCCGGCGATGTGAAAAATTCCCTCCTTGCGCAGCAGCAGGATTCGAGCCAGCCCCTGAGCCAGATCGTCTGCCAGAGTCGGCATGCCGCGCTGGTCGTCCACGATTTTGGGGACCTCGGTGGTGCGGAGTTTCTCCACGATGAAGCTCACAAAATTGGGTCGAATGTCCGGCGCCGTTCCGTAGAGCACCTGAGTCCGCAAAATGGTCCACGGCAGGCCGGCTCCGCGCAAGGCGTTTTCGCCAGCCAGTTTGGATTTCCCGTAGAAGCCTAACGGCGACGTTGGATCCGATTCTGAATAAGGCGGCCGTTTCCCGTCGAAGACGTAATCGCTGGACAGGTGGAGCAGGTGGGCGTCAACTTTCTTGCAGGCGCGGATGAGATTTTCAACGGCCAAAACGTTGACGCGCCAGCAGCGATCCCGTTCGATTTCGCAGAGATCCACGTCCGTCATGGCGGCCGTGTTGATGACAAAAGCCGGCTTCGTTCCCGTCATTACTTTGATGACAGCCTCCCGGTCCGCGACGTCAACGCGATGATACTCGAAAGATTCGCCAGTCAAGTGCGTCGTTTCCGCCAAATCCACGCCGATGACGTGATTGGCTCGGACGAGGAGATGGTGCAGCTTTTGCCCGAGCAGACCCTGACATCCCGTGATGAGAATTCTCTGCCCGAAAGGAATCGAGTGGGCCAGTACTTCACCAGCGCTCATGGGAATTCTGGAGTCCTCGGATGGGAAAACAAACATGCTGGGATCTATTTTTTTGCCCGGCTGCCGGACTCGGGCAACCGGCATTCGTGGAGCTGAAATTCATCCAGGCGGGCGGCAATTTCGGGTGAATGCAACGCCAGGATGCGCGCCGCCAGACAAGCGGCGTTGATGGCCCCGGGCTGGCCAATGCTGACCACCGCCGCCGGCACTCCGGCCGGCATCTGCACGCTCGAAAGCAGAGCGTCAAATCCCCCCAGTGTCGAACCGGCCAGCGGCACGGCAATCACCGGCAGCCGCGTCTGCGCCGCGCAGACTCCGGCCAGATGAGCCGCCATCCCCGCTCCGGTGATAATCAAGGAGTAGCCCTGCTGAGCGGCGCTGCGAGCCAGTTCCGCGGTTTTATCCGGCTGGCGGTGCGCCGAGCTAACTTTCCAGTCGGCGGCGATGCCGAAGTACTCCAGGTAGGGTTTCATCGCCTCCATAGTCTCCCGGTCGGAGGCGCTGCCCAGGAGGATCAGGATCTTGGGATTTGCCATTTTACGCTTTTTGATAGATATAGAGATTCGAAGAGCCCCGCAGGGCTGCAAAGCCGGAGAAGAAACTCAATAATCCTATCATGCCTCCACGAATGGCTTTTGCCCAGGCGGCAATGCCGTGTGACCAACTAATCTCCGACAGCAACGCATGGTAAAATGGATCCAGCGGCAGGGACGTCGTCTTGATCAGCCGAAATTCGCCCGCCGATTGACGCATGAGACGCTCTAATTCACCAGGGCGAAAGTGATACAGATGCCGAGGCGCATCCCAGGCAGCCCAGCGCGATCGGTAGAATCGGGCATCCAGAGAATCCGGATTGGGCAGGGCGATGACCAGCCGCCCACTTGGCTTCAGGTGCCCGGCGACTTTGGAAAGAACTCCTCTAACATCCGGCAAGTGCTCCAGTGAATGCCACAGCGTGACCAAATCAAAGGTGCGGTTGGTAAGATCGGTTTCCAGCGGATCGCCCACCAAGACCGGACAGCCAGAATCTTGGGCGATCTGGGCAGCCTTTTCCTCTTTCTCGATGCCCAGCGCCTGCCAGCCGCGCCGCCGCATCTCACGCAGGAATTCTCCGGTGCCGCAACCGACGTCCAGGAGGTCACCGGGCGCCAGTCCCCTGGCCGCCTGACGGGCTTTGTATCCGACAGAGAAGGGGCGCAGCAGGCGATATACGACGCCTACCGCGCCGCCTCCCTCGCGCTGGTGCGGACCATAGACCCCCCCTTGATAGTATTTCCCCAAATCCTGCGCACGCGGCCGAGGATTCAGAAAGCGAAATCCACAGGCCGAGCAGGCCACGATGTGATAGGTTTCCAATTTCTTGACCTGCCCGCTTTGAATACGCGCCTGGAGGCGATCCAACACTTGATAGACCGGCCGGTAGTTCTGGCCGCCGCAGAGCAGGCAGGGAAGATTTTCAAGCGAATCCCGAGCGTCCGGCTCCGGACTATTCGCCATACTTATTCCAGGGCGCGGCCGGATCGAAGTAGACTCTCAGACCCAAATCCACGAAGGCGCCGCTGAAATCCGCCTCAAATGTGTCGAAACTATCGTTCCAGTAGGCGATCTGGCCTTCATTGTAGGTGGCATCGCCGAGCACCAGCTCGCGGAAATATTTGAAGCGAGTGACAGGGGCCCAGCGGTATCCGCCGCCCAGCTTCAGCGCTACGGCCGAGGAGAGAAAGAACTCCAGCCCCAAGTCACCCTTGAAGCCGAAGGATCGGCCGTGGGCTCCGTAGAACGATTCGCCGTAGTTCTCCTGGGAATTGAGCGAAATTTCGCGATCCAGGCTGGCGAGATAGAAGCTTGGTCCGGCGCCCAGTTCAAGATTGAAGCGCGGGGTGATGTTCCAATAGTAATTGGCCGTGCAAAACAGCTCCACCGTTTTCACGAACACCCGGGTGGCTTCCACCGGATTGCCGGCGTTTTCGGCTTGGGCGGTGGCGCTATCGGTGCCGAGGAAATTAAGGCCGATGTGCCAGACGAAGTAGGGCTTGGATTTGTACAGCAGTGAAAATCCGCCGCCCAATGCGCCCTGGGATTCGCTGTATTCGGTCTGGCTGTAGTTGCTGGGACCCGTGAAATTCTTGACGAAGGTGTTGGGATCCGCCATGTCCATATACAGGCCGTAGCCGCCGCGCACTTCAATGCCGCGCCGATGGTCAAAGTCCTTGGCCCAAAGCGTCGTGCCCAGGGCGAAGATCAGAAGTAAAAGGGTCAGTCCTCTCAAAGCTCGCATGTCTCCTCCTTGGTCTCTATGGTCAGTCTTTTCATTTCTATAGCTCCAGGCGATGCAAGATGGCTCTTGTCTCGCGCTTGCCGAACAGGAAGTGCTGCAGCACCACGCTGCCGCGATACATCTTGTTCATCACCTGGCGGTCGCGGACGCGCCGGAGGCTCTGCACCTGCCGCCGCTTTTTCAAGAATTGAATCAACAGCACCGGAAGCTGAATCTGGACGGCCAGAGCGGCCGGCCCCCGCCGCCAGTCCCCCCGAAAAAAGGAGATCAGGATCACGCCCCATTCGAAAAAAATCTTCAGAGGAAGAACCCAGAGCAGATTGAAAAGCGAATAATTCTTCAACAAACAGGCGAGGCTGTTGCGATGGTTTAGGAACATCTTCCGGCGCTCCGTATTCGGCAGCGTGTTTCCCGAATAGTGATATACCACCGCCTCCGGAACCCGCACGCCGCGGTATCCGGCCAAGTGCAATCTCCAGGCCAGATCAATCTCTTCCATGTGAGCGAAGAAATCGCTATCCAAATAGCCTACTTCGTCCAGAGCTCGGCGCCGGTAGAGGGCCGCCGTGCCGCACGCCCAGAAGATCTGCGACGCCGAATCGAATTGACCCCGATCCTCCTCCAGGCACATGAAGGTTCGCCCGAAGGCGAAGGGGTATCCCAGCACGTCCAGCAGGCCGCCGCAGGCGCCGGAATAATCGAAATAGCGGCGGTCTCGAATATTCAGGAGCTTCGGCTGAGCGAAGGCGATGCCGGGATCGCGATCCAGGGCGGCGACCAGAGCGCCCAGACTGTCCGGTTCCAGGACGGTATCGTCGTTCAGCAGCAGGATATATTGACCGCGAGCGATCTCAATCCCAGCGTTGCAGCCGCCGGCATAGCCGCGATTTTCTTCGAGCCGATGCTGCCGGACGGTGGGAAATTCCGCCGCCGTCATTTCGCGGCTGCCATCCGACGAAGCATTGTCTATCAAGATCACTTCAAATTCGCGAAACTCAGAAGCGAGCAGGCTCTTTAGGCAATCGCGCAGAATCTGCACACCCTTCAGGTGTGGGATGATAACACTCAGCCGCGGTTCGGCGGATGACGGTTGAGCGGATGAAAATTGAGCGAGCGATGGTTCTGCGGAGGCCATTAATTCAATCCCGCAGATGCCCTGGCGCGGTACTCCTCGAGACGTTTGGCCGCCTGCGCGTCATTGGGGTGCGCCTGGACCCAGCGTTCCAGAATCTGAGCTGCGTTGGCGTAATCACGCTTCTGTTCGTAAAATGATATCAAGCCTCCGACGGCGGCGCCGTCGTTCGGATTCTTTTGCAGCATCTCCTGATAGACCCCCAGCGCCGCCTGATCCATCCCCAGTTGCGCATAGAACATGCCGACCTTAAGCGCGATATCCGAGGACATGGGGCCTGAACTAATTTCGTCTAACAGCGCGACGGCTCGCTCTTGTTGGCGCATCTGGCGATAGGCCGAGGCCATCTCCAGCTTCGTCTCGGGGCTGGAGTCCAGCTTCAAAGCCTCATCGAAATGACGGGAGGCCTGAGCTGTATCGCCGAGCCATTGCAGGTAGACGGCGCCATAGCGGAAGTGTTTTTCCGCCGATAAGTTCTTCTGCGAGGCCAGACGATTCAGGCGGTTGCGCAGCTCCTCGGGACGGCCCAGATCCGAATAGATACGCCCCAGATGCAGGACGATTTCGTCCTGATTGATGGGGATGACCTCTTCCGGCAATCGGTCCTCCATGCCGTCCAGCACGAAGAGCGTTTTGTCCTGGTCCGAGAACTGATCGAAATTTGCGTAATTTTCCTGCGGCGGAGCCGAGGGATTATAGATCACTGTGCCGGGGCTGCCACGGCTCAGGTAATGGGTGGCCAACTGCAGAAAGGCGCTGCGATAATTCTGCAATAAGCGATAGACGTTGTCGTCGTAGTGGATTCTGGGATTATCCAGATTGCGAAAGTGGCCCTGGTAGCTCGAGAGCAGGTTATCCGCCAGTCGGTCCGGATCAATGTCCAGACCCGTGGTGGGATTCAGGCGAAAGGCCAATCCCTCCATGGTTAGGTAGTCGCGCAGATTGAGCATGTTGTTGCTGGAGACGGTGACGGCGAAATAAATGGGCCGCTTCCATTTGGCCGCGCGGGCGATGTCTATGATCATGATGTCCTGCACCCGCAGAAAATTGGGCTCGCCGGTATCGCCCGGGCCGGTGGACAGGTGCAATGTCGCCGGAACATCCCATTCCATCGTGCCGCCGTCGGGAGTCGGCAGGCGCACCACCGTCGGCCGGTCGGGATCATTCTTGGGCCAATAGCGCATGCGCAGGGCCGTCATGTCATGCTGATCCAGGTAGCGGTCAATATAGTCATCGCTGAAGGTGATGGGAACTTTGGGCTCCCCATGCTTCAACTGCTTAATATACCAGCCGGTGTTCAAGAGCGACAGATTTACGATGCGCACATCCTTGCGGACGCCCATCACTTCCTGGAGATACCAGAGCGGGAAGGTGTCATTATCGCCATTGGTGAAGAGGATGGCGTCGGGCGCGCACGTTTCCAGGATGTTGCGGGAATAGTCCCAGGCGACAAAATTCCCCTGGCGATTCTGCATATTGTAATTCTTCGCCAGCATGTTGACGGGCAGCAGGATGACCATGAGCGCCAGCGCGATGGCGGCCAAAGCCACGTCATTATTTCGCTTGCGCAAACCGACGACCCACTCTAACAGCCCCTGCGCTCCGATGCCGATCCAGATGGCGAAGGCGTAGAAGCTCCCCACGTAAGCGTAGTCTCGTTCTCGAGGCTGAGGGTTGTCCTGATTCAAATAGAGGATAACCGCATAGCCGGTCATGAAGAAAAGGGTGAAAACGACAAAGGCGCGGCGGCGGTCTCGGCCGACATGATGCGCGATGCCCCAGAGGCCCAAGAGCAACGGCAAGGCATAATATTGCGAAAACTTGATTCCGGCGCCTTGAAAATCGCCTTCCTGACCCACAAATTGCCAGAGAAAATAGCGATTGTACATGTAATCCACCTGATAGCGCCAGAAAAAGTCGCCCTCGCTGCTGTAGTTGGGATCGTTGTTCCAGCGCCTGGGGAAAATGCCGACGTCGCCGTATTGCTCGCGGTTCAAATAGTAGAGCAACCGCTCGACGGTATCCGGGTTGTTCTCGTCAATGGGCGGATTCAGATTCGAGCGGATGAAAATCACCCCGTAGGTGGAATAGCCGAGGATGATCAAGAACACCGACGCCAGCGCCAAAAAGGCGATGCGCTGCCGGTTCTTCAGAGCGTAATAGGTCCCCATCGCCACGCCGGCGAAAATCAGCAGCGGAACCAGCGCGCTAATCTTGAACGTCGCCGGCAGCCATTTGATGATGCCTGGATAGAGCACCACGAAGGCGCCAGCGGTGATGGCTATCATCGTTAAGAAGGTGGACCAGCGAAATTGCTGCTTGCGGAAATAGATGACCAGGGCAAAAACGGGAATGGCCAGGATATTCAAGAGGTGAACGCCGATGGCGAGGCCGGTGATATAGGCGATAATGAGGAGCAGCCGGTCGCTGGCGGGGTCATCGGCTTCATCCGCCCAGCGCACGATCAGATAGATCACCAGAGCGGTCAAGAACTGGGAAGCGGCGTAAACCTCCGCCTCCACGGCATTCCACCAAAAGCTGTGGGTGGAGGCGAAGACCAGCGTTCCCAGCGCGGATCCGCCGTAAACGATCAGGCCGTCGAGCCAGCTCTCTTCGCGGCCGCGGTAGGAGCGGATCAACCGGACGATGGTCAGGTAGAGCAGCAAAACCGAAAACGCCGAGACAAAGACGCTGATCAGATTGACTCGCCAGCCCGGATCGCCGAAGGGGATGCGGCTGAAGAGGTTGCCGACCAGCAGGAACAGCGGCGATCCCGGCGGGTGCGGCACGCTCATCGTGGCCGAGCAGGCGATGAACTCTCCGCAATCCCAGAAGGAGAGCGTCGGCGCCATGGTGCTCAGGTAAATGACCAGCGAGAACAGGAACAGAAATGCGGCAATACCGCGGTGCAGGACTTTCAGATCCATTGCGGGCCCTAAAGGGTGAAGTTTGGATATTCGATTAAGGCGCATAATTAGCGCAAAGCTTAAATTTACTAAATTTGCGCTCGCGTGTCAAGGGATTTATGGGCAGGCGTTTGTCTGCAATTCACCCTCATTCACGGTCATTATAAGTCCGACTATGGCCTTTGAAATATCGGGGTCAGGGGCGACCCCGATTATATATACATTGGACACCCTTGATAGTCGGCGTCGCCCCAGACGCCGACGGGCCAATTAATCAAACGCCGTCCGTCGGCTGACGGACTCGCAAAAACACCACTCCCGATGACCTTAATTCAGCAAAATCAAGGCCAAATAGACGCCTGTGGCGATCATCAAGGCAAACGCCCAAAAGGCCGTTCGATTCGCTGCGCGGATCAGGATCAGTTCTATGCCCTGTTTTCGGGCGGTCAGCGACCTCTTCAGGATGATCGGATAGAGCACGAGAAAATTCAATCCCAGGGGGATGGTCAGCCACCAGGTGTTCTCCAGCCACCAGTTCATCGGAGCGGCATCGCCCAGCCGAAGAATGTCCGCCACTCGAGCGGCAAATAGCATGGCCGTCCCCAATATACCTAACCCAATTCCCACCCGCGCTGTTTCCAGAAGGTGCGCAGCAGAATTTTGCACGGCGGCCAAGCCCGTCAAACGGCTGTGGATGCTGCTGTAGCCGACATAGATCAGAAAGCCGAAATTCAGCCAGGCGGCAAAGCGCAGCCAGGAGGTGGGGGGCAGGTAATAGATCAGCCCGAGGCAACCGATGGTGCCGAGAATGGGCAGTATAACGCCTCCGGGAACGCGGAAGGGGCGGTGGCGGTCGGGATCTTTGGCGCGCAGGACGATAATCCCGATGCAGACCAGGATGAAGGCGAAGAGGGTGCCGATGTTGGTCAGATCAACCATCTCATCGAGGCTGGAGAACATCGCGGCGACGCCGACGAAGAGGCCGGTCAGGATGGTGGATCCCCAAGGCGTGCGAAAGCGCGGGTGGACTTTGGCGAAGGCGGAAGGCAAGAGGCCGTCGCGAGCCATTGAGAAAAAGATGCGCGGCTGGCCCAATTGAAAGACGAAGAGCACGGCGGTGTGAGCGATCACCGAACCCAACGCCACGATGAAAATCGCCAGGCTGCTCAATTTGGCGTAATCGAAGGCCAGGGTCAGCGGTTCGGCCTGCTGGGTGGAGAGCTTGGTGACCAGATCCCTATAGGGGATGATGCCGGTGAACACGGCGGCGACGACAATATAGAAGATCGTGCAGACGACCAGCGAGGCGATGATGCCGATGGGCAGGTCGCGCTGGGGGCGCTTGGATTCTTCGGCCACCGTCGAAACCGCGTCGAAACCGATGTAGGCGAAGAAAATCACCGCCGCGCCGGACGCCAATCCCTGCCAGCCATTGGGGAGAAGAGGCTGCCAGTTTTCGGCTTTCACGTAGCGCAGGCCGACGAAGATGAAGAAGGTCAGCACGATCAGCTTGAAGACAACCATCCCCGCGTTGAACCAGGCGCTTTCGCGGATGCCGATCAGCAGAATCACTGTGACGGCGGCGACGATCCCGAAGGCCAGCAGATTGAAGACGATGGGGACGCCGAAAAGATGCGGAGCGCTCTCAATTAGCCCGGGGATTTTGTGAGCGGTCTGGAAGTCTGTAGAGAGCCAGTCGGGGATGATGATGTTGGCTCCGCGCATGAGCGTCTTGAAGTAGTTGGCCCAACTGATGGCCACCGCCACGTTGCCGACGGCGTATTCGATGATCAGATCCCAGCCGATCACCCAGGCGACCAGTTCCCCCAGCGTGGCGTAGGAATAGGTGTAGGCCGATCCCGAAATGGGCACCAGCGAGGCGAATTCGGCGTAGCAGAGCGCCACGAAGGCGCAGACTACCGCCGCCAGACCGAAGGAGAGCATGAGGCCCGGGCCGGCTCCCAGGCGGTGAGCGTCTCCGGCCGCCGCCGTGCCGATGGTGGCGAAAATGCCCGCTCCGATGATGGCGCCGATGCCCAGCAGCGTGATCTGCACCGGTCCCAGCACCCGCCGCAGTCCGCCTGCGGCGGATTTTCCGTCCTCCGCGTCCTGAAGGATGGAGTCGAGTGACTTGATGGAGAAGATGCCGGGCATGTTGTTTAACTTATTAGCCGAATTATCAGTGATTTTCAGGGGTGCTCGAATCTTCCGCTTTCAGCCGCACCAGATATGGGCCGTGGTCTGTTGCAGCCAGAATGATATAACCACCATCCTTCGTTTGGCAGCCATCGCGCCAACCGTACATCCCATGGCCTATCAGCTCTTTCGTCCATAAAAGGCGGCCGTCCCGGTCAACTTTGGCCGCTTCCATGTACCATCCTGTTCCAATACCGGCATCACCGTGTCCGACTAGGAAGTATCCTCCATCCTGCGTCGGTTTTATACTGGATAGGACCTGGCCGGTGCTTTGATAAAAGGTCCGGGTCCAGAGAGTATCGCCCGAGGAGTTGGTTCTGACCAGATGAAAATAGGCGTGATTTCCTAAGGCAGTCCTTCCCGGTAAAGTGCCAGCCACTAGGAACCCTCCATCCGCAACTTGCAGCAGAGGCGCGCATCTACAATAGTCATAAGTGCGCATCCAAAGGACATTGCCCTGCGCATCTGTGCGGAGCAGTCGTGTCCAGAAGCCAGATTCGATTCTCAGATCAGCCGAGACGACGAAATCACCATTCCTCGTTTGGATCACACCGGTGCCTTGATAGGTATCTGGCTCTTCATATATCTTTGTCCACAGTGTATCACCATTTGAATTTGTTCTGACGAGATAAACATGAGGGGGTAACCAGGTGTCTCCAGTGAAAATATAGCCACCGTCACTCGTTTGCTGAACGTCAGCACAGGCACTACCATCGCGATAGATGCGGAACCAAAGGCTGTCACCCTCTGCGTTCGTTTTTAGAAGAAAAGCATTGGGCATTATGGCCGCATCACCCTCGTAGATAGAATCTCCCCCTGAAGCCACCCAATGGTTGAGAATACTACTCAATCCTCCGATGATGTAGCCACCATCAGAAGTACGTTTGATCACATTAGGACTCATCCCAGCGTTACCCCCAAAGGATTTAGTCCACACAATTTTGCCCAGACTATCCGTTTTAGCCAGCCAGATTTCGGACTTCTCGCCGTGGAGCACGTTGACATTCCCAACCATCAATAATTGACCGTCATTAATTTCCAAGATCATGCTGGCATGTACACTGTCCCCGAAGTCGCTTCTGGTCCATAATGTATCCGGCGGTTGAGCTCCGAAAACGTCCAGCCCTAACGTGAAAAAGGCCGCCAAGGCAAAGGAAATGTGAAACAGCCTAGTACTCATACCGGCCTCCTGTATTATGAAATGATTCTGCAATCGTATCTGACCACGGCCCCTAATTCACCAACACCAGCGTTTTCGCGTTGTGTCAGGTCTTTGGCGCAGAGGAGACCTGACGCGGCTCCCGGCCCGGAAATGCCCCAAAGGTCCGCCTGCTGGCGGAAATTTCCGGGCTACATTCCTTTCCCGAAGGGACCACTTCGTGGCAGTCCCCTGAAGGGGACGCCTCCAGGCGGCCTCTGGCCGCCTTTCATTCTTCATTCTCCATTCTTCAATCTCCATTCTCCATTTATTTGAGCATGACAACCTTCTCAATAATCCTCTCCTCCCCCGCCCTTAGCCGCACAAAATACCTCCCCGCCGCGCGATTTCCCGCATCCCACACATACCGATATTCCCCCGGCAGATGAAAGCCCGACGCCAGCTCCACTACCATTCTTCCAGATATATCGAAAACTTGCAGAGAAATATTACTGGGAACTAGGAACTGGCAACTGACAACTGTAACAGGATTGGCCGGATTGGGACCGAGGCTTAAATGGAGCCCCGCCTGAGGATGCCGGACCGCCGGCGGCACTCCCGGCGGCTCGCCGGTGACGTTGCGGAAAAATATAACGCCGCCGCCATATTCTCCACAAAACAAGTCTAGATCTCCATCAAGGTCTATGTCAAGCAGATAAGGGCAAGCCATTCCCACTGAATCCTGTAAAAAGGCAGGAGTGACAAGTATCATGCTAGCGCTTTGGGGTGTGCCGTCGTTGCGGTAAAAACGGAGATTCGCGTCTTGCTGATAGGTGGTGTGCTGAGCCATTAGCAAATCCAAATCGCCGTCTTCGTCCAGATCACCGAAGCAGAATCCGCGCCAGCCCCCAGGATCCTCAATTCCCTGCCATTGAGAAGTGACCAGGGAAAAAGCAGGCCATTGTGGAGTTCCGTTATTCTGGTAGAAGTAAAAATGC
>Ga0299912_10000362_pt1 | contig 39862 bp, 42 predicted proteins | sample RVTome_2_FD_207667 | JGI IMG/M metagenome (GOLD analysis project Ga0299912, IMG submission 207667) | Soil microbial communities from uranium-contaminated site in the Upper Colorado River Basin, Wyoming, United States - RVT95D214 (version 2) ... | reverse complement strand
ATGCCGACTTCGACGCATTGGCCGAGGAACAGGCGAAGTGCGAGGCGATTCTCGCCACCGCCGGCGCCGACCTCGACACGCAGATGGAAATCGCCGCCGATGCACTGCGGCTGGCCCCCTGGGACGCAGTGATCGGCAACCTGTCGGGCGGCGAAAAGCGCCGCGTCGCGCTGTGCCAGCTGCTGCTGTCGAATCCTGACATGCTGCTGCTGGACGAGCCGACCAACCACCTCGACGCCGAATCGGTCGACTGGCTGGAGCAGTTCCTGGTGCGCTACCCCGGCACCGTGGTGGCGGTGACGCATGACCGCTACTTCCTCGACAACGCCGCCGAGTGGATCCTCGAACTGGACCGCGGCCACGGCATTCCCTGGAAGGGCAACTACACCAGCTGGCTGGAGCAGAAGGAGGCGCGGCTGGAGACCGAGGGCAAGCAGGAGGTCGGCCGCATCAAGACCATGAAGCAGGAGCTCGAGTGGGTTCGGCAGAACCCCAAGGCGCGCCAGGCCAAGTCGAAAGCGCGTCTGGCCCGCTTCGAGGAACTCAATTCGGTCGAATACCAGAAGCGCAACGAGACGCAGGAAATCTTCATCCCGGTCGGCGAGCGGCTGGGCGACAAGGTGATCGACTTCCACAACGTGACCAAATCCTTCGGCGACCGCCTGCTGATCGACAACCTTTCGTTCAGCGTGCCGCCCGGCGCCATCGTCGGCATCATCGGCCCCAACGGCGCCGGCAAGTCGACCTTCTTCAAGATGATCACCGGACTGGAAAAACCCGATTCCGGCGAAGTCGAAGTGGGCCAGACGGTCAAACTCGCCTACGTCGACCAGAGCCGCGACGCGCTGTCTGCCGACAAGACCGTGTTCGACGAGGTCGCCGAAGGGCGCGACATCCTCACCGTGGGGCGCTACGAGACGCCGTCGCGCGCCTATCTGGGGCGCTTCAACTTCAAGGGCGCCGACCAGCAGAAGCGCGTCGGCACCCTGTCCGGCGGCGAACGCGGGCGGCTGCATATGGCGAAGACGCTGATCGCCGGCGGCAACGTGCTGCTCTTGGACGAACCGTCGAACGATCTCGACGTCGAGACCCTGCGCGCACTGGAAGACGCACTGCTCGAATTCGCCGGCTGCGTGCTGGTGATCTCGCACGACCGCTGGTTCCTCGACCGTATCGCCACCCACATCCTCGCCTTCGAAGGTGACTCGCAGGTGGTGTTCTTCCCCGGCAACTATCAGGAATACGAGGCCGACAAGAAGAAGCGCCTGGGCGAAGAGGGCGCCAAACCGAAGCGCATCCGCTACAAGCCGATCAGCCGGTAAGCGCGCGATGATACTGGCGAAACTGGCCGAGGCCGACCGCTATGCCGCACTGCATCCGCTGTTTGCGCAGGCCTTCGAATTTTTGCGCAGCACGGACTTGAGGGCGTTGGCACCCGGCCAGCATGCAATCGAGGGCGAGCGGCTGTTCGCCATCGTCGAGGCGTGCCCCGGCCGCACGCGGGCGGAAGCGAAGCTGGAATGCCATCGCCGCTACATCGACATCCAGCTGGTGCTGGAAGGCATCGACGAGATGGGCTGGAAGCCGCTGGCCGAATGCGGCGACCCGGCGACGGATTACGATGACGCGCGCGACATCCGCTTTTTCAACGACGCGCCGGCCAGCTGGATCGCCACCCCGCCGGGGTCGTTCTGCCTGTTTTTCCCCGACGACGCGCACGCGCCGCTGGTGAGCGGGGGCATGATCCGCAAGGTGGTGGTGAAGATCGCCGTGTAATTCCAGTCACAAGCGCCGCTGTAGGAGCGCCGTCCTCGGCGCGATTTGCGCCCACTATCGCGCCGAGGACGGCGGTGCGTGTTTGTTGCCGCTTCAGCGGCTTTACAACCACGGCCTACTCCTTGCGGGTGCTCCTACATGCGCGAGCAAGTCAGTAGTGCGGCGGAATCTCGTCGCGCGGGGTGCGCGCCTCGTCCGGCAGCGCGTCCTGAAGCTGCTGGTGCAGCAGGCGCAGTTGCTGCTGCATCGAATCGAGTTGCGCCTGCTGGCGGACCACGGTCTGGTTGAGCGTTTCGAGCAGGTCTTCGGCGAAGGCGAGCTTGGTTTCGAGTTCGGTGAGACGGGATTCGGTCATGGCTGTTTGGCTTCGGCGAGCAAGGGGAGGACAAGTTTTTCCAGCCGCGGATAATGCACCTGTCCCGCAATCTTGTGGCGGATGCGGCCCTCGGCATCGACGATGAACGAGGTGGGCACGCTCGCCACGTGGCCGAAGGCGGCGGCCACCGAGGCGTTGGTCGGCGCGGCCATGAAGGCATAGCCCTTGTCCTGCATCCAGGCGGCGATTTTTTCCGGCGAGTCGTCGACGCTGATCGAGACGACCTCGAATCCCCGGTTGCGCGTGTCCTTCCAGAAGGCGTCGATCACCGGCTTTTCCTTGCGGCAGTAAGGGCACCAGGTCGCCCAGAAGTTCACCAGCACGACTTTGCCCTTGAGCGCGTCGCTGGTCAGCGCCCGGCCATCCGGCAGGGTCACGGCCCAGGGGGGCGCGGGGCGATTCTCCTCGCTGACCTCGGCCGGCGGACGAAACCACAGCCAGGCGATCAAACCCAGTAAAATCAGGGTCAGCGGACTCGGCGTCCATTTTTTCAAGGTTTGTCTATCCATGCTGTGGCTGAAATCGTTTCATATCGTGATGGTGGTGAGCTGGTTCGCCGGGCTGTTCTACCTGCCGCGCATCTTCGTCAACCTGGCGATGGAAACCAACCCGGCCGCCTACGACCGCCTGCTCGTGATGGCGGGCAAATTGTATCGGTTCGTCACCCCCATCATGTGGCTGACGCTGATTACCGGCACCTGGCTGTGGCTGGCGTATTTTCCGCTCAGCATGAACTGGATGTGGTTGAAACTGATTCTGGTCGCCGGGCTGGTCGGCTACCACCATGTCTGCAAAAGCCTGCTGCGCGCATTCGAAGCCAGACAGAACACCAAATCGCACGTATGGTTCCGCTGGTTCAATGAAATACCGGTGATCGTGCTGCTGGTCGTGGTGCTGCTGGTGGTGTTGAAGCCGTTTTAAGCCTGTCATTGCGAACGGAGTGAAGCAATCCAGTCAGACCGCCCAATCGAGCGGCAAGCTGGATTGCTTCGTCACTTCGTTCCTCGCAATGACAGGTTGAGTCTGTACGCTATTTTTTGATTTTGCCAGGAAAGCCCCGTTTGAAACCTCAGCCCCATCAATCCCAGCCCCGTCGCACCAAAACGCCACACCCTGTTCGCCCCGAGCGCGAGGCGCTGCCGCCTGCCAGCCATTTTGCCACCTGCCCGCGCGGGCTGGAGGCGCTGCTTGAAGCCGAACTTGCGGCCGCCGGCGCGCAGGTGGTGCGCCAGGTGCCCGCCGGCGTGCTGTTCATGGCCGACGCCGCCGCCGAGATGCGCGCCAACCTCACCTCGCGCATCGCCACCCGCATCCTGCGCAAGGTCGGCTATACGCGATATCGGAAGGAAGAGCATATCTACCGCGCCGCGCTCGACCTGCCGTGGCCGGAGTGGTTCGACGTCAAGAAGACCATCGCGGTGAAGGTCGGCGCGCAGAACGCGCCGCTGAAGAGCCTCAACTTCATCACGCTCAAGATCAAGGACGCGATCTGCGACCGCTTCCGCGAGGAAACGCGCGAACGCCCGAGCGTCGACACCGAATCGCCCGACGTGCCGGTGTATGCCTTCTTCACCCCGGACGCGGTGACCTTCTATCTCGACACCAGCGGCGAGCCCCTCTTCAAGCGGGGCTTCAAGCGCGAGGCGAGCGCGGCGTCGATCAAGGAAAACCTCGCCGCCGGACTCCTGATGCTGTCCGGCTGGGAACCCGGTACACCGCTCCTGGACCCCATGTGCGGCGCCGGCACCATCCTGCTCGAAGCGGCGGACATGGCGCTGAACCGGGCGCCGGGGCGGGGACGCCACTTTGCTTTCGAGCACTACCGCGATTTCGACGCGGCCCTGTGGAAGCGCATCAAGACGGAGGCGCAGGCGCAGGAAAAGCCGCTCACGCAGCTGCCCATTTTCGGCGCCGACCAGGATCGCTGGGTATTGGACAAGGCGAGGAACAACCTCGACGCCGCCGGCTACGCCGACGCCATCGAATTGAAGGTGTCCGATGTGCTCGACCTGAAGGCGCCGACGCCGGTCGGCACCCTCGTCACCAATCCGCCCTATGGCGAGCGCATCGGTGAGGCCGAGGAACTGGCCGAGTGGTATCCGTTGCTGGGCGACTGGCTGAAGCAGAATTTCAGCGGCTGGGAGGCGTGGATCATTTCCGGCGATCCGCTGCTGCCGAAGCTGATCGGGCTGAAGGCCAGCCGCCGCATCCCGCTGTTCAACGGCCCGATCGAAACCCGCTTCCTGCAGTACAAGCTGATTGCCGGGTCGATGCGGCCGAAAAAAGCGTCCGACAACGCGGACTGAGCGACGGGAACCTTGGCAGCACCAATGAAAACGGGGTGCCTGGCACCCCGTTTTCATTGGCCGGATGGCATCAGACGATGTCGAGGTGATCGAGCCCCGACATCATGTCGCGGCCCTTGGCCTCCTGGCCATGCAGCTTGATCTGCAGGCGCAGGTCGTTGAGGCTGTCGGCATTTCTGAGGGCATCCTCGTAGGAAATCATCCCGGCTTCGTAGAGGTCGAACAGCGCCTGGTCGAAGGTCTGCATGCCGAGTTCGCGCGACTTCGACATGATTTCCTTGATCTCGTGGACGTGGCCCTTGAAGATCAGGTCGGAAATCAGCGGCGAGTTGAGCAGGATTTCGACCGCGGCGACGCGGCCGGTGCTGCCCTTGCGCGGGATCAGGCGCTGCGAGATGAACGACTTCAGGTTCAAGGACAAATCCATCAGCAGCTGGTCGCGCTTTTCCTCGGGGAAGAAGTTGATGATGCGGTCGAGCGCCTGGTTGGCGCTGTTGGCGTGCAGGGTCGACAGGCACAGGTGGCCGGTTTCGGCAAAGGCGATGGCGTATTCCATGGTGTCGCGGTCGCGGATCTCACCGATCAGGATGACGTCGGGCGCCTGCCGCAGGGTGTTCTTCAGCGCGGAGAACCAGTTGTCGGTGTCGATGCCGATCTCGCGCTGGGTGATGATGGATTTCCGGTGCTCGTGCACGTATTCGATCGGGTCTTCGACCGTGATGATGTGGTCGCAGGCGTTTTCGTTGCGGTAGCCCACCATCGCCGCCAGCGAGGTCGACTTACCGGTGCCGGTGCCGCCGACGAAGATCACCAGCCCGCGCTTGATCATCGCCACGTCGCGCAGGATCGGCGGCAGGTTGAGGTCTTCCATTTTCGGAATCTTGGTGACGATGGTCCGCATCACCACGCCGACGCGGCCCTGCTGCACGAAGACGTTAACGCGGAAGCGGCCGATCTCGGGCGGGCTGATCGCGAAGTTGGATTCGTTGCTCGCCTCGAAGTCCTTCCACTGCCGCTCGTTCATGATCGAGCGCGCCAGTTCGCTGGTGTGCGCGGGGGTGAGGCTCTGGTTCGACACCGGGGTGATCTTGCCGTCGACCTTGATCGCGGGCGGAAAGCCGGCGGTGATGAACAGGTCGGAGGCGTTCTTCGCCAGCATCAGGCGCAGCAGGTCGTGGACGGTTTTTTCGGCATTCATCGTTCAGTCCTCAACCCAAAAAGGAATCTTTGTTCTGCGCGGCGGCGCGCGCCACGCCAGGGGCAATCATGTTGCGCTTGACCAGATCCTGCAGGCACTGGTCGAGCGTCTGCATGCCCAGGTTGCCGCCGGTCTGGATCGACGAATACATCTGCGCCACCTTGTTCTCGCGGATCAGGTTGCGGATGGCGGGGGTGCCGATCATGATTTCATGCGCGGCGACGCGGCCGTTGCCGTCCTTGGTTTTCAGGAGCGTCTGCGAGATCACGGCGCGCAGCGACTCCGACAGCATCGAACGGACCATCTCTTTTTCGGCGGCGGGGAACACATCGACGATACGGTCGATGGTCTTGGCGGCGGACGAGGTGTGCAGGGTGCCGAACACCAGGTGGCCGGTTTCGGCGGCGGTCAGCGCGAGGCGGATGGTTTCCAGATCGCGCAATTCGCCGACCAGGATGACGTCCGGGTCTTCGCGCAGCGCGCTGCGCAGTGCATTGGCGAACGACAGCGTGTGCGGGCCGACCTCGCGCTGGTTGATCAGGCATTTCTTGCTCTGGTGCACGAATTCGATCGGATCCTCGACCGTGAGGATGTGGGCGTACTGGTTTTCGTTGACGTAGTCCATCATCGCCGCCAGCGTGGTCGACTTGCCCGAGCCGGTCGGTCCGGTCACGAGCACGATGCCACGCGGCTGGTCGGAGATTTCCTTGAAGATGGGCGGGCAGTTGAGCTCTTCCAGCGTCAGCACCTTGGACGGAATCGTCCGGAACACCGCGCCGGCGCCGTACTGCTGGTTGAAGGCGTTAACGCGGAAGCGCGCCAGCGAAGGGATCTCGAAGGAGAAGTCGATTTCCAGCGTTTCCTCGTACACCTTGCGCTGGCTGTCGTTCATGATGTCGTACACCATGCGGTGCACGTCCTTGTGATCCATCGGCGGCAGATTGATGCGGCGGATGTCGCCGTTGACCCGGATCATCGGCGGCAGGCCGGCCGACAGGTGCAAATCCGACGCCTTGTTCTTGACGGCAAAAGCCAGCAGTTCTGAAATATCCACGCGTGCCTCGTTCAGTGTTGGATGGGGTTTTGACAGATAATGATCGCTATGGATAACGGCCCCGATACGCGCAAACTTGAGCCTTGCATGGCAGGGGCCGCCGCCACGCCCTGTGGCCGTTTGCATGCCGTGCAGGCGCGGATTGCGCGCGCCGTGGCCGAAGCGGGGCGCGACCCCGCGGCGGTGCGCCTGCTGGCCGTCAGCAAGACCTTCGGTGCGGCGGTGGTGGGCGGCCTGGCTGCCTGCGGCCAGCGTGAGTTCGGCGAAAATTATGTGCAGGAGGCGCTGGAAAAGCAGGCGGTCTTGCGCGATGTGTCACTGGTGTGGCATTTCATCGGGCCGATCCAGAGCAACAAGACGCGGGCGATCGCCGAGCATTTCAGCTGGGCGCACAGCGTCGACCGGCTGAAGATTGCCGAGCGGCTGTCGGCGCAGCGTCCGGCCGGCTTGCCGCCGCTGCAGGTCTGCATCGAGGTCAATGTCAGCGGCGAGGCCAGCAAGGGAGGGGTGAGTCTGGCAGAACTGCCCGCGCTGGCCGAGGCCGTTGCGAAATTGTCCGGTTTGCAATTGCGCGGCCTGATGGCGATTCCGGCGCCGACGCCGGATGTCGTTGAGCAGCGCGTGGCATTCCGGCAGGTGCGTGAACAGTTCGACGCGCTGCGTGCGCGCGGCTACGCGCTCGACACCCTGTCGATGGGCATGTCGGGCGACCTGGAAGCAGCGATTCTGGAGGGCGCGACCATCGTTCGGGTCGGAACCGCCCTCTTTGGTGAGAGGACGAAAAATGCATAAAGTGAGCTTCATCGGCGGCGGAAACATGGCGGCCGCCATCATCGGCGGGCTGATCGCCAGCGGCACCCAGCCAACCGACATCGAAGTGGTCGAAATCAATGCCGATGCACGGGCGCAGCTGTCCGCACGCTTCGGTGTGGTGACCCACACGGATTTGTCGCAGGCGCGGCTGCACGCCCTGATCGTGCTGGCGGTGAAACCGCAGACCCTGCCCGAGGTGGCGGCCGCGCTGGCACAGCGCCTCGCCGGCCAACTGGTGGTGTCGATCGCCGCCGGGGTGCGGGTGGCCGACCTCGGCCGCTGGCTGGGAGGGCATACGCGGATCGTGCGCGCCATGCCGAATACCCCGGCGCTGGTGCAGGCCGGGGTTACCGGGCTGTTTGCGCCGCCCGCCGTCAGCCACGATGCGCGCTCGCAGGCCGAAGCGGTGCTGCGCGCCGTCGGCGGCGTGGTGTGGGTGGAGGACGAGCCGCAGCTGGATGCGGTCACCGCGGTGTCGGGCAGCGGCCCGGCCTATGTGTTCTATTTCATCGAATCGCTTGAGGCCGCCGCAGCGGCGCAGGGGCTGGCGCCCGACACTGCGCGCCAGCTGGCGCTGCAGACCTTCTTCGGCGCGGCCAAGCTGGCGCTGGAGTCGGGCGAGGAACCCGCCGTGCTGCGGCAGCGCGTCACGTCCAAAGGCGGCACCACCGAGCGCGGCATTGCCGCGCTCGAGGCGGCAGCGGTCAAACCCGCCGTCGGCCGGGCGGTGGAAGCGGCCAGCCGCCGCAGCGCCGAGCTGGGTGACGAACTGGGGCGATTGGCATGATCGAGGGCGCAGTGAAATTCCTCATCCAGACGCTCGGCAACCTGTTCGTGATCGCGGTGCTGCTGCGCTTCATGATGCAGCTGTTCCGGGTGCCGTTCCGCAATCCGTTCGCCCAGTTCATCGTCGCCATTACCGATTTTGCTGTGAAGCCGCTGCGGCGGGTGGTGCCGGGCCTGTTCGGCCTCGACTGGGCCTGCCTGCTGCTCGCCTGGCTGGTCGAACTGGTGGTGGTGACGGCCGGCTACTGGCTGGATGGTTTCCCGTTTGCGCTGGCCGGCGGCAAGGTGTGGCCGGTGATGCTGGGGTTGGCGGCGGTAAAGCTGCTGAGCCTGACGGTCTACATGATCATCGGCCTGACCCTGGTGCGCGCGGTGCTGTCGTGGGTCAATTCCCACACGCCGCTGATGCCGGTCGTGTACGAACTGACCGAACCTTTCCTGCGTCCGCTGCGGCGCTTCGTTCCAATGGTCTCCAATGTCGATCTGACGCCGCTGGTGCTGTTCATCCTGTGCCAGCTGGTGCTGATGGTGCCGGTGCTGGCATTGGAGCGGGCATTACTTGGCTCACTCTGAGTGTGAACAGCCCCCGGTCTGGGCGCGCCGCAACGGCGCCGACTGGCTGCTTGAGCTGCACGTGCAGCCGGGGGCCAAGGCCACTGCAGCGGTAGGCGAGCATGGCGGCAGGCTGAAACTAAAGATTGCTGCGCCGCCGGTCGATAACAAAGCGAATGCGCATCTGCTGGCCTGGCTGGCCGCGCAACTGGGGCTGCCGAAGTCCGCGGTGCCCTAAAGGACTCCGATCCACTACGCGCCATGGCACGTGTGGAATCGTATGCGCCTGGTTCGCGGCGAAACCTCGCGGCAGAAAACCGTGGCGGTGTCAGGGGTTGAGACGCCCTGGCTTGATATCGAGAAGATCAGCAAAACATGAGTATCCACCTGGAACAGGAAGTCGCCGACTTCAGCGAACGGCGCATGCGGCTGGCGACGGCGATCACCGACTATGCCGATTGGCTCGACCGCCAGCATGGCATCGACGCCGAGCGCACCCTGCGGCTGGCGGATACCGCCTCGAGCCTGCGCCAGGACAAGCTGGTGGTGGCCTTTGTCGCGGAGTTCTCGCGCGGCAAGACCGAGCTCATCAACGCCCTGTTTTTTGCCGACCATGGTCAGCGTCTGCTTCCCTCCGACGCCGGCCGCACCACCATGTGCCCGACCGAGCTGTTTGCCAGTGCGGACGATGCGCCCAGCCTGTGTCTGCTGCCGATCGAAACGCGCAGCCGCAGCGAATCGCTGGCGCGACTCAAGCACATGCCGATCGAATGGGTCCGGGTGCTGCTCGATCCTGCCGATCCGCGCCAGTTGCAGGAAAGCCTGAAAAAGCTCACCGAAACCAAGCCCATGACGGCGGTGGATGCCATCGAGCTCGGACTGTGGGATGCCGAGGATTCCGGCGAGCGCCACCAGCTGCGCGCTGACGGCACGGTGGAGGTGCCGGCCTGGCGCTATGCCATGGTCAACTATCCGCATCCACTGCTGCAGGCCGGGCTGACGATACTCGATACCCCGGGGCTCAACGCGCTCGGGGCCGAGCCCGAACTCACCCTGTCGGTCATTCCCAACGCGCATGCGGTGATGTACCTGCTGGCGACCGATACCGGGGTGACGCGCTCGGACCTTGAAATCTGGCAGAAGCACGTGCATCGGCATGCCAATTACCACGTGGCGGTGCTGAACAAGATCGACATGCTGTGGGACGACCTTAAGAGCGAGGCCGAGGTGCTGGCCACCATCGAGCGTCAGGCCGAAGAAACCGCGCGCGTGCTGAAGCTGCCGCGCAGCCGGGTGTTCACCGTGTCGGCACAGAAAGCGCTGGCGGCCACCATTTTCGGCGATGCCGCCTTGCGCGTGCGCTCCGGCATCGAGTCGCTGGAATACCTGCTGGCGCACCAGGTGATCCCGGCGCGGCGCGACATGCTCTATCACGCGGTCAGCCGCGAGGTGAATGCCCTGCTCGACGAGAGCCGGCTGGACCTGGCCGCGCGCCTGAAGCGCAGCAGCGACGAGCTGATCCAGCTCAGCCAGCTGTCGGGCAAGAACCGCGAACTGATCGAACAGACGCGCGCCACCCTGCAGAAGGAAAAGGACAGTTACGACGCCACGGCCGACCAGTTCCGGATGACCCGAAAAATGGTGCAGAAGCAGGGCGAGCACCTGCTGTCGCAATTGTCGGATGACACGCTGAACGACATTTGCAAGACCGGTCGTGCGGCCATGGAATCCAGCCTCACCACGCGCGGGCTCACCAGCGGCATCCGTCAGCTGAGCGAGCAGATGGTTGAGCGGCTCCAGCACGCGACCCAGCAGGCCGACAACATGCTGGATGCGCTGGATCAGGCCTATATACGGTTTCACCGCCAGCATCATCTGCCCAAGATGCAGGTGCCGAGACTCGATCTGGGCGCCTACCGCAACCGGCTGGAAGCGCTGACGCGCGAGACCGAAGCCTTCTGCCGGGATCCGGCCAATCTGATGCTGGAGAAGCGTTTCATGATCCGGCGTTTTTATGCCGGCCTTGCGGAAGAAGCGCGCAAGGCGTTCAACCTGGCGCGGGTGGAGGCCGAACGCTGGCTGCGCATCGCGCTCGACCCCGTCATGACGCGCATCCGCGAACACAAGCAGTATCTCGACACGCGCTTGGCCAGCCTGCAGCGCATTCTGGAGAACATGGGCACGCTGCAGAATCGCATGGCGCAGGTCAAGCAGGAGATCGGCACGCTCCGCAACGACAAGGCGGAGCTGGTGGGCATTGCCGGCGAACTGGTCGCCTAGCGTTCCCTAGCCGTTCAGCCGGTTCAACAACAGCACCGTCCGGTCCGGGTCGGTGTTTTTCAGCAGCCGCTGCGCGGCGGGAACCAATTCTTCCAGGTGCGACTTCAGCACCTGCTGCTTGACCTGCAGCAGGCTGGCCGGCTGCATCGAAAACGTTCGTAACCCCAAGCCCAGCAGCAGCCGCGTCAACAGCGGATCGCCCGCCATCTCCCCGCACACCGAAACCGGCTTGCCCGCCTTGGCGCCGGCGCGCAGTGTGTACTGGATGAGGTTGAGCACCGCCGGATGCAGCGGGTCGTACAGATGCGCCACGCTGTCGTCGGCGCGGTCGATCGCCAGCGTGTACTGGATCAGGTCGTTGGTGCCGATCGACAGGAAGTCCAGCTGCTCGGCAAAGAACCCGGCCGAGAGGGCCGCGGCGGGCACCTCGATCATGCCCCCGATCGGAATGCCTTCGTCGAATTTCAGGCCGTCCTTCCTCAGGGAGTCGCGGGCTTCGTCGATGCGCTGCAGGGTTTGCCGCAGTTCCATGAAGCTTGCCAGCATGGGAATGAGGATGCGCACCTGGCCATGTGCGGAGGCCCGCAGAATCGCGCGCAGCTGGGTGAGGAACAGCCCGGGTTCGGCCAGGCACAGCCGGATTGCGCGCAGGCCGAGCGCTGGGTTGTCTGCCACGGTGTGGCCCCAGGGCGCCTGCTTGTCGGCGCCCAGGTCGAGCGTGCGGATGGTGACCGGCTTGCCGTCCAGCGCCTCGGCCACCGCCTTGTAGGATTCGTACTGCTCCTCCTCGGTCGGCAGGTCGCTGCGGTTGAGGAACAGGAATTCGCTCCTGAACAGGCCGATGCCGTGTGCGCCCGCGGCCTTCACCGCAGCGATGTCGGAGAGCAGTTCGATGTTTGCCATCAGCTCGATCGGGGTGCCGTCGAGGGTGGCCGACTTGCTGGTTTTCAGCCGCTTCAGCTTGTCGGTGTCGATGCGCCACTGGTTCTGCCGCAGCCGGTATTCGGCCAGCACCGATTCGTCCGGGTTGACGATCACCACGCCGTCGCGGCCGTCGACGATCAGGAGATCATGGTCGCGGATCAGGCCGCGCGCGTTGTGCAGCGCCATCACCGAGGGCATCCCCATGCTGCGCGCCAGGATCGCGGTGTGCGAGGTGGTGCCGCCGAGGTCGGTGACAAAGGCGGCGAAATGCACGTTCTTGAACACGACCATGTCGGCCGGCGACAGCTCGTGCGCCACCAGGATGCGCTCGACGTCGAAGTTGACATCCAGCGGCAGGTGGCTGGGGTGGCCGGTCAGCGCCTTCAGCACCCGCTGCACCACCTGCACCACGTCTTCCTGGCGGCTCCTGAGGTAGGCGTCGTCGATTTCCTCGAAGCGCGCCACCAGCGCTTCCATCTGCTGCGCCAGCGCCCATTCGGCGTTGCACTGGGTTTCGCGGATCAGGCGTTTGGGCGCCTCGGCGATCATCGAATCGCCGAGGAACATCAGATGCATGTCGAGAAACGCCGACAGCTCGGCCGGCGCGCCGGGCGGGATGTGGGTGCGCAGGATTTCGAGCTCGGCGCGGGTGGCGGAAATCGCCTCGTCGAAGCGCGCCAGCTCGTCCTTGATGTATTTGCGGTCGAGCATGTACTGCGGCACTTCGACCCGCGCGCTGGACGCAAGATGCGCATAGCCGATGGCAATGCCGCCGGAGACGCCGATGCCGTGCAGGGAAAAGCTCACATTTCCTCCCCGAAGCCGCTGGAAATCAGCCCGCTCAGCGCTTCCATCGCTTCCGCCTCGTCTTCACCCTCGGTTTCCAGGGTGATGCTGCTGCCCTTGGCGGCGGCCAGCATCATCACGCCCATGATGCTCTTGGCGTTGACGCGGCGACCATTGCGCGACATGAAGACGTTGCTCTTGAAGCGGGATGCCAACTGGGTGAGCCGGGCAGACGGGCGCGCGTGCAGCCCGAGCTTGTTGACGACTTCAACGTCCCGTTGCTGCATGGCACATGGTCTCGGAAATATGGTTGATGCTGTTGCGCCCGCCCTCGACGATGCGTTCGACGAGTTGCAGCAGGGGCAGCGACTCGCGGTAGTTCAATGCCTTCAGCAGCATGGGCAGGTTGACGCCGGACACGCCCTCGATGTGGGCCGGCTCGAGCAGCCGGCACAGCGTGTTGCTGGGCGTGGCGCCGTAGACGTCGGTCAGCACCAGGATGCCGTCGCCTTCGTCCAGTTCGGCAAGCTGCGCCTGCAAGGCCTTCTGCCGCTCGTCGGGGTCGGCATGGCCGATAAAATCCAGCGTGGCAAGGCCGCGCGGATGCTCGCCCAGCACATGGGTGGCGCACTCGACCAGGCTGTCGGCGAGCGAACCGTGGGCGACGATGAGGATGCCTATCATTGCGGGAATGTCAGACCAAAAACAGCATTCTAGCGAAGCCGGGCCTTCATCGCAGGCGAGACGTGGATTTGGCCAGCGGCGTCCACTGCCAGATACTCGCCGACACCCAGCCGCGCAGCGTTGTCCGCCAGCCGCGTCACGCCATCGATGAACAGCGGTTTCGACAGCGCGTCCGAGCGCGTGCCGGCGCGCGGGCCGCGCAGCAGTATCGTCACCGACTGCATGCCGGCCGCCGGTTTTCCGCTGCGCGGGTCGATCAGATGGCTGTAGCGGTGCCCGCCTGCCTCGAAGTAGCGCTGGTAATCGCCCGAGGTGCCGACCGCCTCGCCGTCGCGCAAATCCAGCGTCGCCAGCGTGCCCGGCTGGCGCGGATGCTGGATGCCGACGCGCCACGGGCGGTCGCCATGCGAACCGAGTGCGATCACATTGCCGCCGATGTTCACCAGCGCGTTGTCGATGCCGTGCGCTTTCAGGATGGCCACGGCGTCGTCCAGCGCGCGCCCCTTGGCGTAGCCGCCGAGATCGAGTTGCACCGCCGGGTTGCGGCTCGATATCGTGTCGTTCCCGATGGCGAGGTCGGCCATGCGCGGCCGCCTGCTCGCCCAGTTCTGGATAGCGGCAGCATCCGGCACCCGCGATTGCGGCGCATCGGCATGGAAGCCCCACAGCGCAATCAGTCCGCCGATGGCCGGATTGAACAGATCGCCCGACTGCTTCGACAGCGCCTGCGCGTCGCGCAGCATCGCCGCGAGTCCGGGCGTGACCGTCGCGCGTTCGCCCCGGGCCAGTGCGCCGTTGAGTCGCGACAGCTCACTCGGCTGCCAGGCGTGCAGGGTGCGGTGCAGCGCATCGAAGCGCGCCAGCACCGCGGCCGTTGCCTGCTGGGCCTGCGCCTCCGGCGCGCCGTGGATGCTGACCTCGACCAGGGTGCCGAACACGTAGGCCTGTTGCTGGTGCAAGGGGGGCGGGCTGCAGGCGGCAAGCGCCCATAGCAGCAGAAGCCCCAGGCTGTATCGCGCTGACTGCATGCGCGAACCGTAGCTCAAGGGCGAACTGCCGTTGAATAAGCCCGCTCGATCGCAGCGATGAATTGCACCGCCACGTCATGCCCGGTCTGCGCAGCGATTTCCTGGAAGCCGGTGGGGCTGGTGACGTTGATTTCGGTCAGGCAATCGCCGATGACGTCGAGGCCGGCGAGAAAGATGCCGTTGTCTTTCGCCCACGGCGCAATGGTGTCGGCGATGACGCGATCGCGTGCCGACAGCGGCTGCGCGCGGGCGGTGCCGCCGGCGGCGAGGTTGCCGCGCGTCTCCCCGGCCTGCGGGACGCGCGCGAGCGCCCATGGCACCACTTCGCCGGCGATCAGCAGGATGCGCTTGTCGCCTTCGCTGATCTCGGGAAGATAGCGCTGCGCCATGATGGCGCGGCGGCCGCGCCGGGTCAGCGTTTCCAGGATGGCGTTGCGGTTGGGGTCGGCAAGCCGAAGGCGGAAAACGCCGCTGCCGCCCATTTCGGTGAGCGGCTTGACGATGATGTCGTGCTGCTCGTCGAGGAAGCGTCCGATTTCTGCCGCATCGGCTGAAACCAGGGTGGGCGCGATGAAAGCTGGAAAGTTGAGGATCGCCAGCTTCTCGTTGAAGTCGCGCAGGCACGCCGGGCGGTTCAGCACGTGTGCGCCATTGGCCTCGGCGATGCCGAGCAGGTGGGTGGCGAGCAGGTAGTCGGTGTCCACCGGCGGATCGGTGCGCATCACCACGGCGTTGAAATCCTTCAGCGTGCGAATGTCGGTGTGGGCAACGTGAACCCAGTCGTCGCCGGCGCGCACGTCGAGCACGGTGCAGGTGGCGCGTGCGAAGCCGTCCCGGATGAACAGGTGGCGCGCCTCGCAGGCGAACACCGCATGGCCGCGCGCCGCCGCCGCGCGCATCATCGCCACCGAGCTGTCCTTGTAGGCCTTGAGGCCCGCCAGCGGGTCGACGACGAACAGCAGCTTCATGCGGATTGGTTCAGGGCTTCGTCGAGCTCGATCGACGCCGCCAGCATCGCCAGCCGCGCGATCACGCCATAGGCGTAGAAGCGGTTGGGGCTGGCGTCGGGGTTGGCGCTGCGGTCGGGCATCACGCAGGTGTCGTCGAACGCCAGCGGCACGAAGTGCATGCCGGGGCTGTTGAGGTTCTCGTCCGACCCGCGCCCGGTATGCACGCGGTAGAAGCCGCCGACGACGAAATGGTCGAGCATGTAGACCACCGGCTCGGCGACCGCCTCGTTGATGCTCTCGAAGGTGTAGACGCCCTCCTGAATCAGCACCTCGCTCACTTCCATGCCTTCCTTGCCGACCGCCATCTTGTTGCGCTGCCTGCGGTTGAGCTCGCGTACGTCGTCCGGCGACTTCACCGTCATGATGCCCATGCCGTAGGTGCCGGCGTCGGCCTTGACGATGACGAAGGGCGGCTGGTCGATGCCGTATTCGTCGTACTTGACGCGGATTTTGGCCAGCATGTCGCCGACCTTCTCGGCCAGGCAGTCTTCGCCCTGGCGTGCCTGGAAATCGATCCTGCCGCACTGGGTGAAGTAGGGGTCGATCAGCCAGGGGTCGATGCCCACCAGCTGCGCAAATTCGATGGCGATATTCTGATAGGCGGCAAAGTGGCGTGACTTGCGGCGGGTCGCCCAGCCGGCGTGCAGCGGCGGCATGATGGTCTGTTCGATGCCTTTGAGAATGTCCGGCACGCCGGCGGACAGGTCGTTGTTCAGCAGCACTGCACAGGGATCGAAGCCGTCCAGCCCGATGCGGTCGCCGCGGCGCACCAGGGGCTCCAGCGTGAGGCGCCCGCCGGCCGGCAGCTCCAGCGTGGTGGGCTGGGTGATCTCGGGGATCAGCGTGCCGATGCGCACGATGAGCCCGGTCTGGCGCAGGATGTGCGCGAGCACTGCGACGTTCTGCAGATAGAAGGTGTTGCGCGTGTGACTCTCGGGGATGAGCAATAAACGTTGTGCGTCGGGGCAGATTTTTTCCACCGCGCCCATCGCCGCGTGGATCGACAGCGACATGAACGACGGGTTGAGGTTGTTGAAGCCGCCGGGGAACAAATTGGTATCCACCGGCGCCAGTTTGAAGCCCGCATTGCGGATGTCCACCGAGGTGTAGAACGGCGCCGCCTGTTCCTTCCATTGCTGGCGAAACCAGTGCTCGATGGTCGGTTGGGCGTCGAGCAGGCGTCTTTCCAGCTCAAGCAGCGGGCCGGCAAGTGCGGTGGTGAGGTAAGGGACCATAGAATAGGCGGACTCCAAGAATCCACTTATTTTAGGCCAAGCCGGATGTTTGACATCGTTTTGTTTCAGCCCGAAATCCCGCCCAACACCGGCAACCTCATCCGCTTGGCGGCCAACACCGGCTGCCGTTTGCATCTGGTCGAACCACTGGGATTCGACCTCAGCGACAAGCAGGTGGCACGCGCCGGGCTGGATTACCATGACATGGCGTGCGTGATCGTGCACAAAGACTGGGAGGCAGTGCGGACTGCCTTGCCGAACCGGCGCTGGTTTGCGCTCACCACCAAGGGCAGCCGCAATTACGCCATGGCGGCTTATCAGACCGGCGACGTGCTGCTGTTCGGCCCCGAATCGCGCGGCCTGCCGCCCGAGGTGCTGGCGCAGTTCGACGCGGATCATCGCCTGCGCCTGCCGATGCTCCCCGGTTCGCGCAGCATGAATCTGTCGAACGCCGTCAGCGTAGTGGTGTTCGAAGCCTGGCGGCAAAACGCTTTTGCGGGAGGAGCCTGAGTGAGGAGCCTGGCATGAGTGGACTCGAATGGCTGGAAGCGCTGAGCTATCTCGTCACCATCGTCGGCCTGCCGCTCGCGCACCGAAGAACAGGCGTCCTCGCTGGAAGAGACCGCCTCCGCGATGGAGGAGCTCACCTCCACCGTCAAACAGAATGCCGATAACGCCAGGCAGGCCACTCAACTGGCGGTCGGCGCGACCGACGTGGCCGTCAAGGGCGGCGAGGTGGTGGGCCAGGTGGTCGCCACCATGTCCTCTATCAATGAATCGTCGAAGAAGATCGCCGACATCATCGGCGTGATCGACAGCATCGCGTTCCAGACCAATATCCTGGCACTGAACGCTGCGGTGGAGGCTGCGCGCGCGGGAGAACAGGGCCGGGGCTTCGCCGTGGTGGCAACCGAGGTCCGTACCCTCGCGCAGCGATCGGCCTCGGCGGCAAAAGAGATCCGGGAATTGATTGTCGACTCGGTGGACAAGGTCGGAGCGGGCACGCGGCTGGTGGACGATGCGGGCAAGACCATGGACGAGATCGTGTCGGCGGTCAGGCGCGTGACGGATGTCATGACGGAGATATCCGCGGCGTCGCAGGAGCAGAGTTCGGGCATCAACCAGATCAATCAGGCGGTGACACTGATGGACGAGGTCACTCAGCAGAACGCCGCGCTGGTGGAAGAGGCCGCCGCGGCTGCCGAGTCAATGGATGAACGGGCGCAAAGTCTGGCGCAGGTTGTGGCGGGATTCAAACTCTCGCAGTATGCGGAACAGTCCCCCGCCAATGTCGACAATCCGGTGGCCACGATTACGCAAATGGCACGCCGGAATGCGCCGATCAGGGGGGTGGCTGCGGGGGAAAAGAAGGCGGCTGTACGGAAGATCGCCAACGCCAGGCAAGGCAACGACACGTGGCAGGAATTCTGATTTCTCCTCGATCGATCAGACGCCGAAACATTGCCCGCTCACGGTCTTGCTGATTGCGGGTTATTGAGACGATGAACCCCGATCCGTGCTGCCCTCGAAGGGCGAGCAGGGGCTTGCCGTAGTGGCCGACACGGTCGGCCTGCCCAGTGTTTCGCTGGATCATTAAGTGGGATTAGAATCGATTAATAGAATTGATCGGCGCATTCCACCCATGTCCATCGCCAAGTCGCATCCCACGCAGTCTGGAACCACCCACGAGGTGATCGAGTCCGTGGTGCATCTGACCGAGCAGCGCGACGAACTGACCCTGCTGCGCAGTCTGCAGGGGTCCATTCTGGAGATGCTGCCTGGAGTGCAGGCCTCCATGGTCTGTCTGGTGCCGGATACTCGGGGCGGATGGGCCCACGGCACCGTCCCGATGCCAACGCTCATGTTTCCGGTTGCCGACGTTCTGTTGGCCGAGGTCCTCGCGCTTGATTCGGAAAAGTCGATCCGGCAGTTCGCCCATGAGGCGCAGGTCTATCTCATCGGCAGCCTGGGCATTCAGGATGACCGGCGCAAGGCGATCATGATCCGGCAGCCCGAATGGAGTTTGGCCGATCTGCGCATTGCCCATGGCATGCTCAACATCTACGCCAACTTCGCCCGTGTGCTGTTCGACAGCGAGCGCGATACCCTGACCGGCCTCTACAACCGCAAGAAGCTGGAGCAAAAGCTGGGCGAGCTGCTCGCCGGCCGCATGGGCGGCCACAACCGGGAACACGACGGGGATACGGGCGACTATCTGGCGGTGTTCGATATCGATCATTTCAAGCGCATCAATGACAATTTCGGCCACCTGATGGGCGACGAAGTGCTGCTTACCTTCGCCGGCCTGGTGCGCAATACCCTGCGCGATGTCGACTGGGTTTTCCGCTATGGCGGCGAGGAATTCGTTGCGCTGATCAAGGGCGTGTCGCCCGGCACCATCGGGCTTATCCTTGAACGCGTCCGGGTCAGGGTGCAGGACCATGCCTTTCCCCAGGTTGGGCAGGTCACGGTGAGCATCGGCTATACCGCCATCGCGGAGCAGAAATTGCCGCCCTCTTTGTTCGAGGAGGCGGACAGGGCGCTTTATTACGCCAAAGAACAGGGGCGCAACCGGATCTTCGACTACGGTGAACTGGTGCGCAGCGGCGAGCTCGTGCATCAAGAGCACGCCAGCGGCTCGATCGAACTCTTCTAGAACGGTTTCGCTCGCCCCGAAAAACAGGGATCTCCGGCGGGCCGTACGGCCCGGCTTCAGAACTCGGCCTTGATTCCCCGGTTCAGCAGGGTATCGACCGCCTCGGCGGCGGGCAGGCCTTCGAACAGCATCTGGCAGACGGCGCGGGTGATCGGCATGTCGACGCCGAGTTCGCCGGCAAGCGCGGCAACTTCGGGCGCGGTGGTGACGCCTTCAGCGACATGGCCGAGTTCGGCAAGGATGGTGTCGAGCTGCTGGCCGCGCGCGAGGCGCAGACCCACCTGACGGTTGCGCGAGAGGTCGCCGGTGGTGGTGAGGATGAGGTCGCCGAGGCCGGACAATCCCATGAAGGTTTCGAAACGGCCGCCGAGCTGGACGCCGAGGCGGGTCATTTCGGCCAATCCCCTCGTGATGAGCGCGGCGCGCGCGTTGTGGCCGAGCTGCAGGCCGTCGCAGATGCCGGCGGCAATGGCCATGACGTTTTTCAGCGCGCCGCCGACCTCGACGCCGACGACGTCGTCGTGCGCGTAAATGCGCAGGCGATGGCCGGACAGGGTTTCGGCCAGGTGTTGTGCCAGCACGCTGTCGTGTGAGGCCAGCGTGAGTGCGGTCGGGTAGCCCAGCGCAACCTCCTGGGCAAAGCTGGGTCCGGACAGCACGCCGGTTTGCGTGTGCGCAGGCAGCAGTTCGGCGAGGATCTGATGCGGCAGCTTGCGACTGCCGGGTTCGAAGCCCTTGCATACCCAGACGATGGGCGGCAGGCCGGCGCGCTGGGCAAGCGCGGCCAGCGTAGCGCGCAGGCCGTGGCTGGGAACGGCGATGACGAGGAGATCGGCCGCGTCGACGGTCGTGTCGAAATCCGCGCTGAAATGCAGCGCGTCCGGCAGCGGGCAGCCGGGCAGGTAGCGGGCATTGACGCGGCTTGCGCGCATGGCGTCGAGTTCGGCCGGGTTGCGACCCCACAGGGTGACGGTATGGTGCGGCGCCCAGCTGGCCGCCAGCGCAGTGCCCCAGGCGCCTGCGCCGAGTACCGACAGTTTCATCGCCCCCATGCCTCGTGTACCGGCAGCCAGCCGGCGAGGCCGTCGGCATGCTTCACCGGCAGCCAGCCGAATGCGTCGGCATCGCCGCTGATCTGGAGCAGGACGCCGCGCGCAGTACGAAACGCGACGTCGGCGTCGGCGCGCGGCTGTTGCCGGATGAGGCTGGTCTCGCTCTTGATCATGACGCTGGGCGCGCCGCCGAGCGCGGATTTCTCGATCCATGCCAGGCGCCCGCTGTGGTCGCGCACCTTGACCCAGGCCTCGGTGTCGACGACGACTTCGAGCGGCAGGCCGCTGCCTGCAATGGCGACTTTATCGGCCGTGGTGGAAGGCGCGTCGTACAGCAGGGCGGCGCGTCCGGTGCTGCGGTATTCCAGCGCGCTGGCGGAGTGCGCCAGCGCGAGCAGCAGACCGGCCGCGAGCAGCAAACGGGGGTGGCGAAGACGCAATTTCAATGCGTTTGCTCGCCGGCGGCCTGTTGTTGCGCCTGTTGTTGCTGCAGGTACAGCGCTTCGAAGTTGACCGGGTTCAGCAAGAGCGGCGGGAAGCCGGCGCGGATCACCACGTCGGACACGGTCTCGCGCAGATAGGGGAAGACGATGTTGGGACAGCCGATGCCGAGCACCATCGGAATCTGGTCCTGCGGCACGTTCTGGATGCGGAAGATCCCGGCCTGGGTGCACTCGACCAGGAACATGGTCTTGTCGCCGATCTTGGCGGTGACGGTGACGGTGATGCCGGTGTGATACATGTCTTCGCCCAGCGCGTGGCTTGCGGTCGACATGTTGACGTCGATCTGCGGCGCTTCCCGTTCCAGGTAGATGGCGGGCGCATTGGGCACTTCCAGCGACAGATCCTTGACGAAGAGTTTTTCGATATTGAATACGGGTTGTTGCGCGTCGGACATGAGGGCTCCCTGGACAAGAAAACCGGAGCCTGCGCTCCGGGAATGGGACTATTTTACACGCGCTTATTGAATGCCCTGTGACACCAGCCAGCGTTTCAGCGCATGGGCTTCCATCGCGCCCGAGACGCGCGCCGCCTCGCTGCCGTTCCTGAACAGGATGAGGCTGGGAATGCCTTTGATGTGGTGGCGCATCGATACCTGCGGATGCGCCTCGGTGTCGACCTTGGCAAAGCGCACCCGCGTTCCCATCTCGGCCGCCACCTGCTGGAAAATCGGCGCCATCATCTTGCAGGGTCCGCACCAGCCGGCCCAGAAATCGACCAGCACCGGCAGGCCGGCCTTGGCAATGAAGCGGTCGAAGCTGTCGGCACTGAGGTCAACCGGTTTGCCGGGCAGCAGCGGCGCGCTGCATTTGCCGCATTTGGGCGCATCGGCCAGACGCGCGTCGGGTACGCGGTTGACGGCGAGGCAGTGGGGGCAGGCAAGTTCCATTTGGGTTTCCTTGAAGCGAAGGTCTCGCTTCAAGGTGGGGCGGCGCGCTGGAAATTCAAGCGCCGGCGCCAGCGCGTTCCAGCAGCGGCACCAGTTCGCCCGCCGCATCCAGCGCCGAGGTGTCGTCGAACCCGCCGACGTGGGTGTCGCCGATGAATACTTGCGGCACGGTGCGGCGGCCGGTGCGGGCGATCATTTCGTCCTGCTTCGCCGGATCGAGGTCGATGCGGATCTTCTCGATCTCGGTCACGCCGCGGCTCTTGAGCAGGCGCTCGGCAGCCACGCAATAGGGGCACACGGCGGTGCAATACATGACGACTTTGGCCATGAAGCTTCCTTATTTCTGGGTGACGGGCAGGTTGGCGCGTTCCCACGCGATGATGCCGCCGGCCTGGTTGTACACGGTCTCGAAACCGGCTTTTTTCAGCATGCCGCAGGCGCGCGCCGAGCGCTGGCCGCTGCGGCAGGTGATCAGAATCGGCTTCGACTTGTATTTGTCGAGTTCCTGGAGGCGGCCGGCCAGTTGTCCCAGGGGAATGTGCTTCGCCTTGGGAATGTGGCCGGCGGCGAATTCCTTGTCCTCGCGCACGTCGAGCACCAGGGCGTCATCGTTGAACAGCCGGGTGGCTTTCAGCGTGTCGGCCTGCTCGATGCCGGACAGTTTGCCGCCGATGAAGGACCAGGTCAGCATGGCGGCGGAAACCACCGCCAGCGCCACCAGCATCCAGTTGTCCTGCAGGAATTGCACGTCCATGGAAACTCCGGCTTAGAGACCGCAACCCTGTTTGACGCCTGCTTTCGCGAGGAAAATGTCCATCGGGCAGAAGCGGGTAATGCCGGACTGGAACAGATTGAAGCCGACGAAGGCGGTGAACCACATCCAGGAGATCTGGGTCATGTCGACGCTGCCGGAAAAGTGCGCCAGCGCCAGCGACAGCATGATGAAGGAACCGGCAATGATGCGGACAAGGCGTTCAACGGTCATGGTAAGACTCCTGTTTGTTGAGAAGAAAATTTGCGGAAATTGGCCGCGTAGTACAGCACCGGGATGACCACCAGCGTGAGCAGGGTGGAAACGAAGATGCCGAAAATCAAGGATACCGCGAGGCCGCTGAAAATGGGATCGTCGAGGATAAAGAAAGCGCCCATCATGGCGGCGGCCCCGGTCAGCACGATCGGCTTGGCGCGGGTGGCGCCGGCCTGGATCACCGCTTCCTGGAAGTCCATGCCAGCGGCCGCCTGCTCGTTGATGAAGTCGACCAGCAGGATGGAATTGCGCACGATGATGCCGGCCAGCGCGATCATGCCGATCATCGAGGTGGCGGTGAACTGTGCGCCCAGCAGCGCGTGGCCCGGCATCACGCCGATGATGGTGAGCGGAATCGGCGCCATGATGACGAGCGGCGTGAGATAGCTCTTGAACTGCGCCACCACCAGGATGTAGATCAGCACCAGACCGAAGGCGTAGGCCAGCCCCATGTCACGGAAGGTCTCGTAGGTCACCTGCCATTCGCCGTCCCACTTCAGGCTGAACCCGGCATAAGGGTCGGCGGGCTGGCGGATGAAATATTCTCCCAGCGTGCCGCCCTGTTCGAGCGCCCTGTCCTTAAGGTCGCCGCGCATGCCGAACAGGCCGTACAGGGGGGAATCGAGCTTGCCGCCGGTGTCGCCGACCACGAACACCACGGGCAGCAAATTCTTGTGGTAGATGGTCTTTTCACGCGCGCTCGGCATCACTTCCACCAGTTCGGACAGCGGCACCAGCTTGCCGCCGCTGCCGCGCACGGTGAGCTTCAGCAGTTCCTCGATCTTGGACTGGCGCTCCGGCGGCAGGGTGATGCGCACCGGGATCTCGTATTTGGCGCCGCTGCCGTGGATGGGGGTGACGTTCTCGCCCGCCAGCCCCATCTTCATGGCCGCGACGACGTCCTTTTGCGCTACGCCGGCCAGGGCTGCCTTGTTCTGCAGCACGCGCAGCACGAAGCGCTGGGCGTCGTCCTCCACCGTGTCGTCGATGGCGACAATGCCCTCGGTTTTTTCAAAGACCTTGCGCACCTGTTTGGCAACCTGCATCTGCGCGTCGTAATCGGGGCCGTAGATTTCGGCGACGATGGGCGACATCACCGGCGGGCCGGGCGGCACTTCGACCACCTTGACGTCGGCGCCGTGTTTTTTCGCGATGGCCTCGACGGCGGGACGGATCGCCTGCGCGATCTCGTGGCTCTTGCGGTCGCGTTCGTGCTTGTCGACCAGATTGACCTGCAGGTCGCCGACTTCGGGCCCCGAACGCAGGTAATACTGCCGCACCAGGCCGTTGAAGTTGATCGGCGCGGCGGTGCCGGCATAGGCCTGGTAGTCGGTGACTTCCGGCACCTGCGCGACGGCCGCGCCCATTTCGCTCAATACCTGGGCGGTTTTTTCCAGCGGCGTGCCGACCGGCAGGTCGACGATGATCTGGAATTCCGACTTGTTGTCGAACGGCAGCATCTTCAGGATGACCAGCTGCACCACCGGCAACGCGACCGATAGCAGGATGGCGAGGCCGATTCCCAGCCACAGCTTGCGGCGCGCGCCGCGGCCTTCGCTGCCGCGCAGGAACGGCGTCAGCCGCGCGCGAAACAGGGTGGTGAGCTTGTTGTCGCCTGCGTCGGCGGCGCCGTGCGCCGCCTGCTTGATGAGCTTCAGGGCCAGCCAGGGCGTGATGATGAAGGCGATCGCCAGCGAAATCAGCATGCCGATCGAGGCATTGATCGGGATCGGGCTCATGTACGGCCCCATCAGGCCGGAGACGAAGGCCATCGGCAAGAGCGCGGCAATCACCGTAAAGGTGGCGAGGATGGTCGGGCCGCCCACCTCGTCGACCGCGCGCGGAATGATGGCTTCGAGGCCGTCGTGATCCAGCCCCATGCGGCGGTGGATGTTTTCCACCACCACGATGGCGTCGTCGACCAGGATGCCGATCGAGAAGATCAGCGCGAACAACGACACCCGGTTGAGCGTGAAACCCCACGCCCAGGAGGCGAACAGCGTGGCCGCCAGCGTCAGCAGCACCGCCGCGCCGACGATCAGCGCCTCGCGTTTGCCGATGGCGAACAGCACCAGCAGCACCACCGAGGCGGTGGCGAAGATCAGCTTCTGGATCAGCTTCTTCGCCTTGTCGTCGGCGGTGGCGCCGTAGTTGCGGGTGACGCTGACCTCGATCCCCTCGGGCAGCACGCTGCCCTGCAGCGAGTTCACCCGCTCGATCACCTTCTCGGCGACGTCGACCGCGTTTTCACCCGCCTTTTTGGAAATGGCCAGCGTCACCGCCGGGTAGGTTTGTCCCTGCTCGGCCTGATGCGGGCCGCCCGCGCCGGGGCCGTTCCAGACGTAGCGCGCCGGCTGGTCGGGCCCGGCGACGACGCTGGCGATGTCGCTCATGTAGACCGGGCGGCCCTGCGCGACGCCGACCACCAGCTGTTTGACGTCGTCGGCGCCGGTGAGGAAGGTACCGGTCTGGACGAGAATCTCCTGGTTGTTCGCCACCAGCGTGCCGGACGGCTGCGCCGCGTTGGACACCTGCAGCGCGTCGCGGATGTCCTGCGCCGAGACGCCGAACGCCGCCATGCGGTCCGGGTCCATCAGCACCCGCACCGCGCGGCCGGGGCCGCCGACGGTGGTGACTTCGCGGGTGCCGGCGATGCGCTTCAGCTCGATTTCTGCGGCGTGCGCGACCTGTTCCAGTTCGTAGGCGCCGCGCGTCTCGTCGCGCGTCCACAGGGTGACGGTGACGATGGGGACGTCGTCGATGCCGAGCGGCTTGATGATGGGTTCGCCGACGCCGAGCTCGGGCGAGACCCAGTCGCGGTTGGCCTGGATGGTGTCATACAGCCGCACCAGCGCCTGCGTGCGGTCCTGGCCCACCAGGTATTGCACGGTCAGCACCGCCATGCCGGGCTTGGAGACCGAGTAGATGTGTTCGATGCCGGCGATCTGCGACAACACCTGCTCGGCCGGCGTCGCCACCAGCGCTTCCACGTCCTTCGCCGACGCGCCGGGGAAGGGGATGAACACGTTGGCCATGGTCACGTTGATCTGCGGCTCTTCCTCGCGCGGCGTGATCAGGATGGCAAACAGCCCCAGGAGCGCCGCGATTAGCGCGATCAGCGGGGTCAGTTGGGACGTGAGAAAGAAGCGGGCGATGCGTCCGGAGAGTCCCATGCGTGTCTCCGGTTATTTGGCAGGCTGGTTGGCGGCGCTTTTGGCGTAGATCCCGGCCTTGACCGGATCGAGCGCAATGACGTCACCCGGATTGAGGCCGGCCAGCACCTCTACCTGACCGCGTCCATTCGGCGTGCCCAGGCGGATCTGCCGCAGGCCCACCTTGTCATCCTTGACCACGTAGACCGCGGTGATTTCGGAGCGGCGCACCACCGCGCTCGACGGGATGGTGAGCTTGCGCGCGCTGCCCACCGAGAAATGCGCGCGGGCGAACATGCCTGGGATGACGCCTTCCAGGTTGGTCGGCAGGTCGATGCGCACCTTCACCGTGTGTGTCGCGGCATCCGCAGACGGCAGCACGGTGACCCCTGCGGCATCGATCCACTTGTTGAGCGAGGGGATTTCGACCGCCACGCGCGGCGAGGCCTTCACTTCAGCCAGCTTGTACTGCGGGATGTTGGCAATCACCCGCATGTCCTTGGGGTCGAAGCCGGTCATCAGCGGGGTGCCGGGCGCCACGGTTTCCCCCACCTCCACGTGGCGGGCGGCGACCACCCCCGAATACGGCGCGGTGATCACCGTGTAGCCGCTCACCGCCGCAGTCTGGCCGACACCGGCGCGCGCCGCGCGTGCCGCCGCCTCGGCGGCACGGAATTCGGCAGTGGCGCGGTCGAGCGCAGCCTGGCTGATGAATTTCTGCTGGAACAGTTGCTGCTGGCGTTCGTAGTTGGCGCGTGCATTGGCCAGCGTGGCATCGGCCTGCGCCACCTGCGCCCGGCTGCCCGCCACGGCGGACGACAGTTCCTGTGCTGAAAGCCGGACGATGACCGAGCCCGCCTTGACGTAATCGCCGGCGTCGAAATTGACCGCCGATACGCGTCCGGCCACCTGCGCCGCGATGGTGGATTGCTTGACCGCCTCGACCGTGGCTTCGGTGGAGTAGCCGGTGTCGGCCATCTGGTACTTCACCGGCGCGACGGCGAAAGGCAGGGCCGCCCAGGCAGGGGGGGCGGCAAGGATGATGCAGGCCAGAAGACGGGCGGGGTTCAGCACAGGTGCACCTCCAGGGAATCGTTTATTAGAGTATTCTAATTAATTATTTAATTCAAGCGCTTGGATGGGGTTTGTGGCGCGAATCTCGGCATCGCTGCCTATCGCTTTTTCCAGTATGCCCCACACTTTTTCCAGTATGCCCCACAAGGGGACTCCGATCTACATACGCGCTAAAGCGCGTGTAGCGTTGTCTGAACCAAAAACAAAGGCCCGGCACGCTTGCGCGTAGCCGGGCCGGGTTGTCGCTGCCGATGGGCGTTTACTTGGTGAAGCCGCAGAACACGTCGCGCATCATGCCCAGCAATTTGAGCGTGCGGGTGTCGCCCACGCGATAAAACACGCGGTTGGCATCCTTGCGGGTGCGCAGCACGCCCTTGTCGCGCAGGATGGCGAGGTGCTGTGAAATGTTGCTTTGCGACGTGCCGACATGGTCGACAATATCTTGCACACTGATTTCCTTGTCGCCCAGCACACAGAGAATTTTCAGGCGCAGCGGATGCGACATGGCCTTCATTGCACGCGAGGCCTGCTCGATGTGCTCGTCCTTGTCCATCAGATCCACTTCGTCCCAGTCAGCTGCCATATTCATAACCTCGATCCGATTCGTGTAGTACCCTGCTACGGTCAGGTTTCCGGGTGGAAATGCAGGCCGCGCACGGCATTTTTCAAGCAAGATTTGATGATGCGTATAGATTAGCAATCACGCATATATTAAAATAATCCCACAAAATCAAGTCAGGTTATATATATTTTTTCATGAAGACCACGCCGGTTCTCCTCATCATCCTCGACGGTTTTGGTTGCCGCGCGGAACGCGCCGACAACGCGATCGCACAAGCCAACAAGCCCAACTGGGATCGGCTGTGGAAACATCATCCGCATACGCTCATCCACGCGTCGGAATCCGAAGTGGGGCTGCCCAAGGGGCAAATGGGCAATTCCGAAGTGGGCCACCTGAACATCGGCGCGGGACGCGTGGTGTACCAGGAATTCACCCGCATCGACCGCGCCATCGAATCCGGCTATTTCTACACCAACCCGGCGCTGCTGAATGCGGTGCATCTGGCGCGCGACAACGGCAAGACCTTGCATGTGCTGGGCCTCTTGTCGGACGGCGGGGTGCATAGCCACGAGCTGCACTTCCATGCGCTACTCGATCTGGCGGTGCGCGAGGGCCTCAACAAGGTGTGCCTGCACGTGTTTCTGGACGGCCGTGACACGCCGCCGAAAAGCGCCGAAATCTACCTGCGCCGTCTGACCGAAAAAATCCAGCAGACCGGCGTCGGCCATATCGCGTCGATGATCGGCCGCTACTACGCGATGGACCGCGACCGTCGCTGGCAACGGGTCAAGGCCGCCTACGACCTGCTGACCCAGGGACGCACCGAATTCTGGGCGGAGACGCCGCAGGCCGGCTTGGAAGCGGCCTACGCGCGCGGCGAAACCGACGAGTTCGTCAAGGCAACGGCCATCCTGCCGCCGGACGGCAAGCCGGTGAAAATGGAAGACGGCGATTCCGTGATCTTCCTCAACTTCCGCTCCGACCGTGCGCGCCAGTTGTCGCGGCCGTTCATCGAGCCCGATTTCAGCGAATTCGAACGCGAGGCCACCCCCCGCCTGGCGACCTACTGCACGCTGACCGGCTATAGCGACGACTTTGCCGTGTCGGTGGCGTTTCCGCCCGAGCGCATCAAGAACGGGCTGGGCGAATACATCGCCAAGCTGGGCTTGCGCCAGCTTCGCATTGCTGAAACCGAAAAATATCCGCACGTCACCTTCTTCTTCAACGGCGGCGAGGAAGTCTCCTTTCCCGGCGAGGATCGCGTGCTGGTGCCGTCGCCCGATGTCGCGACCTATGACATGAAGCCCGAGATGAGTGCGTTCGAGGTCACCGACAAGCTGCTCGCCGCAATTAACAGCAAGCAGTACGACGTCATTATCTGCAACTACGCCAACCCCGACATGGTGGGGCACACCGGCGACCTGCAGGCGGCCATCAAGGCGATTGAAACCGTCGACACCTGCCTCGGACGGGTGGTGGAAGCCCAGGTGGCGCGCGGCGGCGAAGTGCTGGTGACCGCCGACCATGGCAATGCCGAGCTGATGCGCGATGCCGAAACCGGGCAGGCGCATACCGCACACACCATGAATCTGGTGCCGCTGATCTACGTGGGGCGAGGCCGAGCGACGCTGGCGGAAACAGGCGCGCTGGAAGACATCAGCCCGACCCTGCTGAAACTGATGGGCTTGCCGCAACCACCGGAAATGACTGGTGAAGCCCTCGTGCAATTCGAGTAAACCCGGTGCGGTTGGGATAAGCTCGCCAAGGTGAACTTCAGACCATTTCTCGTCCTGCTGGCATTGAGCTGGCCGCTGTGCGCCGGCGCCAATCAGGCCGATCGCAAGCAATCCGAACTCGATGCCCTCAAGCAGCGCCTGCAAACCCTGCAACAGGATTTTCGCAATACGCAGGCGCATCGCAAGGAGGCGGTCGACGAACTGCGTCAGTCCGAGCGCGCCATCAGCAGTGCGGTGCGCCAGTTGCGTCAGCTCGATGGCGAACGGCAGCGCACGCAGGGCGAACTGCAGACGCTGGCCCAGCAGACCGAGGCGACCGTGGTACGTATCCGCAAGCAGCAGTCACATCTCGCCCAGGCGCTCAAGGGCGCTTACCAGCGCGGGCAGAGCGATGCGCTGAAGCTGATTCTCAACGGCGGCGACCCCAACCAGACCGCGCGCGATTTGCGCTATCTGGCGCACCTCTCGCGGGCGCAGAATGCCATGATCGACACGCTGCGTACCGACCTCGCGCAGTTGGACGCCTTGCAGCAGCAGACCGCGCAGAAATCGAACGAGCTGGCGCAATTGCAGGCGGCGCGCGAGACCGAGCAGAAAAAGCTGCTGGCCGACAAGCGTGCGCGCGAGCAGGTGCTGCAAAAACTGCAGGTGCAAATCCAGCAGCAGCAGCGTCAAATTTCAAATCTGAAGCGCGATGAACGCAGCCTGACGCAACTGGTGGAGCGCCTGAACCGGCTGATGGCACAGCAGGCGGCGCGCGAGGCAGCCCGCGCCCGTGCCGCGCAACAGAAAAAACAGGCGGCGGGGCAGGATGCGGCAGCCCGGCCGCGTCGCCCGCTGGCAGTCAACACCGAAACGCCGGTGGCTTTTCGGTCCGATCAGCCTTTTTCGCGCCTGAAAGGATCATTGCGATTGCCGGTTGCCGGGGAACTGATGAACCACTTCGGCGCTCCGAGGGAAGGCGGCGGAGTGAGTTGGAAAGGCCTGTTCATTCGCGCCGCACAGGGCACGGCGGTGAAGGCGATTGCCGCCGGTCAGGTGGTTTTTTCCGAGTGGCTGCGCGGCTTTGGCAACCTCGTTATCGTCGACCATGGCGAAGGCTATATGAGCCTGTACAGCAATAATGAAAGTCTGTATAAGCAGGTGGGAGAACGGGTCCAGCCCGGCGACGCGATCGCGTCGGTCGGCAACAGCGGCGGCCAGCCCGATACCGGTTTGTACTTTGAAATGCGGCATCAAAGCCGCCCTGTTAATCCCCTCCTGTGGGTGAAGTGAAATGACACAAAAGGCTAAATTCGTTCTTGTCGGTCTGGCTGGCTTGCTGGCCGGCGCGACGTTGACGCTCAACTTGTCGGCAATTGCCGACAAGGAGGCGCAGACGGCGCTGCCGATCGAGGAATTGCGCGCCTTTACCGATGTGTTTGCCCGCATCAAGAACGATTATGTCGAGCCGGTCGAGGACAAGAAACTCATCACCGAGGCGATCAACGGCATGTTGACCGGGCTCGACCCGCATTCGGCCTATCTCGATGTGGACGCCTTCAAGGACCTGCAGGTTGGAACCCAGGGCGAATTCGGCGGGCTGGGCATCGAGGTCGGCATGGAAGACGGCTTCGTCAAGGTGGTTTCGCCGATCGAGGACACGCCCGCCTTCAAGGCCGGGGTCAAGCCCGGCGACCTGATTATCAAGCTCGACGACACCCCGGTTAAGGGCATGACGCTGAACGATGCGGTGAAGCGGATGCGCGGCAAGCCGGGTTCCAACATCAGGCTCACCATTGCGCGCAAGGGCGTCGACAAACCCATCGTGCTGACCCTGACGCGCGCGGTCATCAAGATCCGCAGCGTCAAATCCACGATGCTCGACCCCGGCTATGGATATGTGCGCGTGACGCAATTCCAGGAACACACGGGTGAATTGCTGGTCGAGGCATTGAACAAGCTGTACAAGGACAGCAAGGCGCCGCTCAAGGGCCTGATCCTGGATCTTCGCAACGATCCGGGCGGCCTGCTCAATGGCGCAGTCGCGGTGACCGCAGCGTTCGTCAAGCCCGACAGCCTGGTGGTGTATACCGAAGGCCGTACCGAAGACGCCAAGATGCGGCTGACCGCCAGCCGGGAACATTATCTGCGTCCGATGCAGGCCGATTATCTGAAAAACCTGCCGCAGGGCGTGAAAGCGGTGCCGATGGTGGTGCTGGTCAACAGCGGTTCCGCCTCGGCCTCCGAAATCGTCGCGGGTGCGCTGCAGGATCATAAGCGCGCCGTCATCATGGGTACCCGCACGTTCGGCAAGGGCTCGGTGCAGACCATCCTGCCGATCGGCAATGGCACGGCGATCAAGCTCACCACGGCCCGCTACTACACGCCGAATGGGCGCTCCATCCAGGCCAAGGGAATCGAGCCCGACATTGTGGTCGAAGACCCCGCGATGCCGGAGGAGGAAGATGGTTTGCGCATCCGCGAGGCTGATCTCGACAGGCACCTGGTCAACCCTGCGGATGCCGAGCCCACGCCTGCCAAAAAGCCGGCCGACAGCATCAAGGCGCCGCCTTCCGATCAGCCCGGCAAGGACAAAAAACCAGCCACGCTGGAACCGGGTGAAATCGTGTCGAAGAACGATTTTCAGGTGAATCAGGCGCTGAGCCTGCTGAAGGGCCTGCAGATTTTTCAGGGCCGTTGATTCATGGGCTTGCGGCTGCGCTGCCGCCACAGCCCGGGCGGCAGCGCTATACTGAGACAAACCCTGTTTGACTGGTGTGTCATGCGCCCATGTGACCTCGAAAAAGACCGCGAAATCGTTTTCCATGCCGTGCCGGCAGGCCAGGTGGAGCGTGCACTGGTTTTGCTCGAAGGGCTGGACGGCCTGGTGGTGACGGTGGGGCCGGACGGCAACCGTTTGCTGGTGCGTTACCACATCTGCGAATACACCCTGGAAGGCCTCGAAACGGCGCTGGCGAGCCAGGGATTTCATCTCGACAACAGCCTCATGAGCAAACTCAAGCGTGCGCTGGCCTACTTTTGCGAGAGCGTGCAGCGCCGCAACGTCGCGGCCAACGAACCGGACATCAAGTCCCAGCAGGCCTTCATGAAGGTCTACGAACGCCATCTGCACGGCGACCGTGACGACACGCCCGAAGAATGGCGCGGCTATAAATAGCGCCGCGCCTTCCATGGAACTGACCGACGACCTGCTGCTGCGCTACAGCCGGCACATTCTGCTGCCGGAAATCGGCGTGGCCGGGCAGGTGCGCATCTGCGACGCCTCGGTTCTGGTCGTCGGGGCCGGCGGGCTGGGCTGCCCAGTGGCCTTGTATCTGGGGGCGGCAGGCATCGGGCGGCTGCTGCTGGCGGACGGCGACGCGGTCGATCTCAGCAATTTGCAGCGCCAGATCGGCCACGGCACGGCGGCGATCGGCGAGAACAAGGCGGCATCGCTTGCGCGCAGCGTGCGCGCCATCAACCCCGAAATCGACGTGCAGCCGATCGGTCAGGCGCTGGCCGATGCGGCCTTGCACGAAGCGGTGGCGGCGGTCGATCTGGTGGTCGATGCGTCGGACAATTTTGCCACCCGGCATGCGGTCAACCGCGCCTGCGTACTGCTGGGGAAGCCCCTGGTATCGGGCGCGGCGATCGGATTTTCAGGGCAGTTGGCCGTCTTCGATTCGCGCCAGGCACCCAGCCCTTGCTACCACTGCCTGTTTCCCGATCATGCGGATGAACCCGAATTGCGGTGCGCCGAGGCCGGCGTGGTTTCGCCGCTGGTCGGCGTCATCGGGGCGATGCAGGCGCTGGAAGCGCTGAAATACCTTTCCGGGGCGGGCGAGCCACTGATCGGGCGGCTGCTGTTGTGGGATGGCCTGCGCGCAGAGGCTCGCGTGATGCGGGTGCCGCGCGACCCAGCCTGCCCGGTGTGCGGGCCGGCCGCGCTTCAGGCCGGATAAGCGTCGAGCAGGCGTGACAGCAGCAGGTCGATATCGCCGCCCGGCGCGCGGGCGAAGCCGCTCTTGGCGAACTGATGCCAGCGGCCCACCACGACGCATTGCAACAGGTTGGCCAGTGGCGCGCTGAGTTCGGACTGCTTGTCGCCACTGAGTCGCAGGCATTGCCGCAACTGCGCTTCGATGCGGTCGTGAATTTGATTGATGCGCTTTTGCAGGCGTTCGTTTTCGTGCACCAGTGCGTCGCCGATCAGCACGCGCGTCATTCCCGGATTCTTCGCCGCAAAATTCAGCAGCATATTGAGAATGGCCTCGACCTGGGCGGCCGGAGACGGGGTGTCGGCGGTGATGCGGGCGATCAGGCCGAACAGCGTCTGCTCGATGAATTCGATCAGGCCTTCATACATCTGGGCCTTGCTGGAAAAGTGGCGGTACAGCGCAGCCTCCGACACGCCCACGCGCGCCGCCAAGGCCGCCGTGGTGATTTTTTCGGCTTGCGGCTCCTGCAGCATTGCGGCCAGCGTTTGCAGGATCTGCAAACGGCGCTCGCCGGGTTTTCTGGCTTCCCCTTCCATCAGTTTCTCCCCTTTGTTTTTATGAGGTGATGATTATCGGCGATGTTTGGCTAATTGGTGGGTCTGCACGGACTTGAACCGTGGACCAAGGGATTATGAGTCCCCTGCTCTAACCAGCTGAGCTACAGACCCGAAAAACAGAAAGCCCCGCGGCGGGCGGGGCAGGGCACTTGTTATTCGCCGCTGCCGACGAAGCTTTTCAGCTTTTCGGAACGGGTCGGGTGGCGCAGCTTGCGCAGGGCCTTGGCCTCGATCTGGCGAATCCGCTCGCGCGTCACGTCGAACTGCTTGCCGACTTCTTCCAGCGTGTGGTCGGTGTTCATTTCGATGCCGAAGCGCATGCGCAGCACCTTGGCCTCACGCGAGGTCAGGCTGTCCAGCACTTCGCGGGTGGCGTCGCGCAGGTTGGCGTAGATCGCGGAGTCGTCGGGCGACAGCGTGCTGGAATCCTCGATGAAGTCGCCGAGGTGGGAATCCTCGTCGTCGCCGATCGGCGTCTCCATTGAAATCGGCTCCTTGGCGATTTTCATGATCTTGCGGATCTTGTCTTCCGGCATTTCCATCTTCAGCGCCAGGGTGGCCGGATCGGGCTCGATGCCGGTTTCCTGCAGGATCTGGCGGCTGATACGGTTCATCTTGTTGATGGTCTCGATCATATGCACCGGGATGCGGATGGTGCGCGCCTGGTCTGCGATCGAACGGGTGATCGCCTGGCGGATCCACCAGGTGGCGTAGGTCGAGAACTTGTAGCCGCGGCGGTATTCGAACTTTTCCACCGCTTTCATCAGGCCGATGTTGCCTTCCTGGATCAGATCGAGGAACTGCAGGCCGCGGTTGGTGTATTTCTTGGCGATCGAGATCACGAGGCGCAAGTTGGCCTCGATCATTTCGCGTTTGGCACGGCGTGCCTTGGCTTCGCCGGTGGACATCTGCTTGTTGATGTCCTTCAGGTTCTTGATCGGCATGCCGACGCGTTCCTGCATCGCAATGAGCGCTTCCTGGTGCGCCTTGACTTCGTACTGTACCTTGGCAAGCGTCGAGCAATACGCCTTCTTGGCGGCGATTTCCTTATCCACCCAAGCCAGGTTGGTTTCGTTGCCGGGGAAGGTCTTGATGAAGTGCGGGCGCGGCATGCCCGAGCGGGTGACGCAGAAGTCCATGATCTTGCGCTCGTGCGAGCGCACTTCTTCCACCGCATTGCGGATCTGTTCGCACAGGCGGTCGACCTGGCGCACCGAGAAGCGGAACGCCATCAGCAGTTCGGTGACCTCGGTTTGCGCCTTCATGTGCTGCGGGCTGCCGAGGCCGTATTTGGCCTGGGCGGCTTGCGCTTTTTTGTAAGCCTTGCGAATGAAATCGAACTGCGCCAGCGCCTCGGCTTTCAGCTGCGCCAGGTTGGCGGCAGCCACCGCGGCGGTGGCGTCTTCATCGTCTTCGTCGGCGTCCACGTCCTCTTCAGCCGTCTCTTCCTCGGCGGCCGCGGCTTCGGTTTCGGCTTCGACAAAACCGTCGATCAACTCGTCGATACGCAGCTCATCCTTTTCGACCTGCGTCGCCATGTCCAGAATCTGCTGGATGGTGAGCGGGCACGACGAAATGGCCTGCACCATGTGGCGCAGGCCTTCCTCGATGCGCTTGGCAATCTCGATTTCGCCTTCGCGGGTGAGCAGGTCGACCGAGCCCATTTCGCGCATGTACATGCGCACCGGGTCGGTGGTGCGGCCGAATTCGGAATCGACCGTGGTCAACGCCTGTTCGGCTTCGGCCACCACGTCCTCGTCGGCGACGGCCGGTGCGGCTTCCTGCATCAGCAGGGTTTCGGCATCCGGCGCCTCGTCATAGACCTGGATGCCCATGTCGTTGATCATGCTGATCACGCCTTCGATCTGGTCGGCGTCCAGCACCTCGTCGGGCAGGTGGTCGTTGATTTCGGCGTAGGTCAGGAAGCCGCGTTCCTTGCCCAGGATAATCAGGTTTTTAAGCTGGGTGCGGCGCGCCTCGGCTTCCACGGGCGTCAGCTCTTTCAAGGGGAGCAGCGCTTCGGTTTTCTTGGCGCTGCCGCCCGGTTTTCTTCCACGTACAGCCACAGGCTTCTCTCCGCTCAGGTTCCATCCCGCGCGGACCGCGCGGGCAGAAAAAATCGTTCAAAAACCGGCAATTATACCGTAAATCAGGGCTTTGTCTCGACGTTTCTGGCAAGCTAGGACCGTGCCAGTTCAGTCAATTCCTGGCGTTCGCTGGCGCTCAGGCTGTTCAGCGGCCGTGCTGCCAGTTCCTGCCAGCGCCGGCGCTGCCAGTCGTCCCGTAGCTGTTTGACGGCGCCGTCGAATTCCGCGTTCCAGTCCCAGCTATCGTCTTTGTCGAGCAAATCCGTCATCAGTTCATCGATCAGGGGTTCCAGTCCGCTGCCGCGAGCCGCTTCGGCGATGGCAGGCAGGCTGAGCTGTTCGACATCGCGCAGCCAGGCCATCAGCTCGCCCATGTGGCCGCTCAAGGGATCGTTGACATCCAGCCAGCAGGGATCGACTTCGGCGACGCGCTGCGGGTTCATCAGCAGCGTGCGGGCTAGGCTGCGCACGCGCGACGGCGCCGGGCGGCGCTGCGGGCGCGGCAGCGCACGCCGGGAGACGCTGGGCTTCATGCCCACGAGGCCCATCTCGTCGGCCTGCAAATGCGCCAGTTCGGCGATCTGCCGCTGAATCAGGCTGGCCAGCAACGGCGCGGCAATTTTTTCCAGCAGCGGCTTGGCCTCCTTGATCAGCGCGGCCCGGCCTTCCTGGCTGTCGAGCTTGCGGCCGCGCGCCAGTTCGCGCACCAGAAACGCCGAGAGTGGCACGGTGTCGTTGTCCAGCAGCTTCAGGAAAGCCGCCTGGCCGTGGGCGCGGATATAACTGTCGGGGTCCTCGCCCTCGGGCAGAAACAGGAAGCTGACTTCCTTGCCATCCTGCAGCGCTTCCAGCGAATTTTCCAGCGCGCGCCAGGCGGCCTTGCGCCCGGCGTTGTCGCCGTCGAAGGCGAAGATCAGGCGATCGGTGTGGCGCAGCAGGGTGCGCGCATGAATCGGGGTAGTGGCGGTGCCCAGCGCGGCCACCGCAAATTCCACCCCGTGCTGCGCCAGCGCCACCACGTCCATGTAGCCTTCGACCACGATGGCGCGTCCGGCTGCCTTGATCGCCGCGCGCGCTTCGAACAGGCCGTATAGCTCGGAGCCTTTGTGGAACAGGGGGGTTTCCGGCGAGTTGAGGTATTTCGGTTCGCCCTGGTCGAGTACGCGACCACCAAAGCCGACAATCTGGCCCTTGATGTTGCGTATGGGAAACATGATGCGGTCGCGGAAGCGGTCGTAACGACCGCGGTCGCCGTCGATGACCAGTCCCGACGCGGCAAGCGCATCGGCCGCGTAATCGGGAAAGACCTGCTTCAGCGGCGAGCCGTCGGGCGCGTAACCGATGCCGTAGCGCGCGGCGATGGCCCCGGTCAGTCCGCGCTGTTTCAAATAGTCGATCGCGCGCGGCGTCTGCTTCAGTTGCTTTTTATAGAACTGCGCGGCCTGCTCCAGCGCATCCCACAGGGCGGGCGGCGGTTTGGGGCGGTCGGGCTCGCCGGATTCGGGCACCGGCAGGCCGACGTCCTGCGCCAGCGCGGCCACCGCGTCGGGGAAACCCATGTGCTCGTATTCCATCAGGAAGCCGAGCGCGGTGCCGTGCGCGCCGCAGCCGAAACAGTGATAGAACTGCTTGGTCGGGCTGACGGTGAAGGAGGGGGTTTTTTCGCTGTGGAAGGGGCAGCAGGCCTGGTAGTTCTGCCCGGCTTTCTTCAGCGGCACGCGGCGGTCGATGACGTCGACGATGTCGACGCGGGCGAGCAGGGTGTCGATGAAATCGCGCGGGATCATGATGGCCGCATGATAAGCCCCGGCAAGCGCCGGGTGGGATTAGCTCGCGAGACGGGCCTTGATCAGCGCGGAAACCTGGCCCATGTCGGCGCGGCCCGCGAGGCGCGGCTTCAACAGACCCATGACCTTGCCCATGTCCTTGGCGCTGGATGCGCCCGATTCGGCGATCGCCGCAGCGACGGCAGCTTCGACCTCGGCGGCGGAGAGCTGCTCGGGCAGGTAGGCTTGCAGCACGACAAGCTCGGCCTGTTCCGCCGCCACCAGGTCATCCCGGCCGGCAGCCTGAAACTGGTTGATCGAATCCTTGCGCTGCTTGATGAGTTTTTCGACGATGCTGCTGACGGCGGCATCGTCCAGCTCGATCCGTTCGTCGACTTCTTTCTGCTTGATCGCAGCCAGCAGCAGGCGAATTGTGCCGAGGCGCGCCGTTTCCTTGGCGCGCATGGCCGTTTTCATGTCGTCAGTGATGCGTGCCTTGAGCGACATGCCGAGAGATTCTGCGTGGGCGCAGAATCAATACATCTTGGGGGGGAGTTGCTGGCCGCGCAGGCGCTTGCTCTGGCGCTTGACTGCGGCGGCGAGCTTGCGCTTGCGCTCGGCGGTGGGCTTTTCGTAGAACTCGCGGGCGCGGAGTTCGGTCAACAGACCCACTTTTTCGATGGAACGCTTGAAGCGGCGCAGGGCGACATCAAACGGCTCGTTTTCTTTGACTTTGACGTGAGGCATATGAGATGGCTTCCCGGGAAGCTTCCTGTGAACTGGAAAAACAAGAATAATAACAAGCCCTGAAGCTTTTTTCCAGTCCCCCAGTTATCCCTATGTTGGTGCTTGGCGTCGAATCCTCCTGCGATGAAACCGGTGTCGCGCTGTATGACAGCGCGCACGGCTTGCTGGCGCACGCGCTGTATTCGCAGATCGCGATGCATAACGAATATGGAGGTGTGGTGCCGGAACTGGCGTCGCGCGACCATATCCGGCGGGTGTTGCCCTTGACCCGCCAGGTGTTTGCCGAGAGTGGCCGCACACTTTCAGACCTCGACGGCATTGCCTACACGCAGGGGCCGGGGCTCGCCGGTGCCCTGCTGGTGGGGGCGGGGATGGCGCGCGCGCTGGCGTATGCGCTGAATATCCCGGCGGTCGGCGTGCACCATCTGGAAGGCCACATGCTGTCGCCTCTGATTTCCGATACGCCGCCGGAATTCCCGTTTGTCGCCTTGCTGGTGTCGGGCGGGCACACGCAGCTGATGCTGGTGTCGGGCATCGGGCGCTACACCCTGCTGGGCGAGACGCTGGACGACGCCGCCGGCGAGGCCTTCGATAAAACGGCCCAGTTGCTGGGGCTGGGCTACCCGGGCGGGCCGGCGCTGTCGAGGCTGGCGGCATCGGGTGATCCCAGCCGCTTCAGCCTGCCGCGGCCGATGCTCCATTCGGGCGATTTCGATTTCAGCTTTTCCGGGCTCAAGACCGCAGTGCTGACGCTGGTGCGCAAGCAGGGGCTGGAACAGGCGGCGGACATCGCGGCCGCGTTCCAGGCTGCCGCGGTGGAGGTGCTGGTGAGCAAGAGCCTGGCGGCCTGCAAGCACAGCGGCGCAAGCCGGCTGGTGGTGGCGGGCGGAGTGGGTGCCAACACGCACTTGCGCGAGCGGCTCACGCGCGAAGCGGCTTCGCGCGGCATCAGCGTGTTCTACCCGCGGCTGGAGTTCTGCACCGACAACGGCGCGATGATCGCCTACGCCGGCGCGCAGCGGCTGGCGCACGCACATGCCGATCTGGCGTTCGCGGTCAAGCCGCGCTGGGAACTGGCGACGCTCGACGCGGTGTAAAAAGGGACTGAAGTGGGACGGCGAGTCACTGCCGCAACATCGGGTAGGCTTCGCGCAAGGCCTTGAGCCATTTCTCGCTGCCGGTGAGCTGCGCGATCTGATCGGGGAACAGCAGGAATCCCACCAGCACCGCCATCAGGCACACCAGCACCACCGTGCCGAAAATGCTTT
>Ga0299912_10000361_pt1 | contig 39881 bp, 37 predicted proteins | sample RVTome_2_FD_207667 | JGI IMG/M metagenome (GOLD analysis project Ga0299912, IMG submission 207667) | Soil microbial communities from uranium-contaminated site in the Upper Colorado River Basin, Wyoming, United States - RVT95D214 (version 2) ... | reverse complement strand
CTGGTTCGGATGAACACTGAACTCGCTCGCGATCTGCGTGATCGTCTTCTCCCCCTTGGCCGCTTCAAACGCCACTTTGGCCTTGAAGGCCGCGTCGTACGTCTTCCTCATGCCCAACAGCATACCATACCTCCTTTTGAGATATGGCAGGCTCAAAACCCACCTATACCCCCTTTCCAGTTTTTGGGGAGTAGCTCAGTCCCCGGGAATCAAGATGAAGATCAAGAAGTGCGCTTACGTCCGGCGTCGTCGCGGCCATCCAGACCTTCGGGGACCGGATCAAACTCCACCCCCGCCTCCATTTCCTGGTAACCGAGGGCGGGACGGATGAGGGGGGGGTTCCATCTGATCCCGCGGATGGACGACGCTCGGCTGGCCGCCATCTTCGGCCGCGAGGTCAAGACCGATCTTGTCCGCAAGGAGTTGCGTTTAACCTCGATCTCGAGCATAGACGCGGCGAACCGCTTTCTCGAGTCGTATCTTTCCCGGTTCAACGTCCATTTCGAACGGGAAGCGCTCCGGCCGGGCGATCTTCACCGGCCCTCCACAAGAGCCTCAACCTGGAGGAAATTTTCTGTTTGAAGGCGACCCGGAACGATCCACAACGGCTACTTCGTCCGCTGGAAGGGGAAGCGGTTTGCGATCGAGGAGCCGTCCCGGCGGATGAAGGGACAGCCGGCGCTGATCATCGAGCATTTTGATAGCCGGATGATAGTCCACTTCGAGGCCAGGACTAAAGGTACGGAGAGATCCGAGAGCCATTACGACGCCCTAAACTTAAGCCTATTGTTCGGCCTAAGCCGCCCAAGTATACGCCGCCGTCCAACCCCCCTGGTGAGGGTACATCGACCAGTTCCCGAGCCCTGCCCCCGAGAGAGATCCTAGACCATGAAAAAAGCGGAAATATTCACGTTGCCTTGACAAAGAGGGCGAAGGCCAATTGACAGCGTTCAACGGCCAGAGATAAAATACGCCCAGGATCGCGGCTTTAAAAATTCAAAAGAAGAGGAGAATATAATCGTGCGACGCATAAAAGCAACTTCTATAAGATTCCATGTTGTGTTCCTTGTGATAGCTGCAATTCTGTCCATTATTATCCTCAGGAACATTTTTACTGCTATTTCCTTCAATAGAAAATACAATATCATACTGATAGTATGTGATGCGCTGCGGAAAGACGCGCTCAGCTGCTATGGGGGGAATACGCCCACGCCCAATATCGATAAATTGGGGGACATGGGGGCAATTTTTCGTAACGTTTATTCGTTGTCCAATCATACGATTCCCTCGGTCATCGGCCTATTGACTTCGATCCCTCCATCACAATTTCAAATGGATCTTGCTTATAAAACGTCGGATGATATTTCCCTCCTTTCACAACGGCTTCACGCATTAAAGTACGATACGCGAGCTTTTCTTGGTCATTGGGCCTTGAAGGACGCAAGCTTAGGATTGGTAAAGGGATTTAGCTCAATAATCTCTTTGAATCATAAATGGTACCTGGCAGAATACAATAAAATACTCATACAGCTCACGGAACTAAAAAACATCTTACCTGCTTCCCATTTATTAAATGCTATAAATCCCGTGATAAATAAAATTGTTAAGGCGCCTCCGGACACGAGCGCGGCGATCGTCGGACAGATCGCCGGCTACCTCAACACAATTCGGCGTAACCACTTTTATCTCTGGGTTCACCTCATGGATCCTCACGACCCCTATGCTCCTCCCCAAAGATACATTAAAACGGCCGTCGACAACAAATTCGGCCCCTGGATTGATTTCGATGGGATGTTTTCTTCCGCGGACTCGATACAAGACCTCTACCTGAAAATCAGAACCCACCAAATTATTTTAAGCGCCGAAGATAAATCTTATATCAAGAATATGTACCTTGGAGAAGTGCAATATGTAGATGAATGTATCGGCGCCGTATTGAAATCTCTTGAAAAGAATAAGCTTATGAACAATACCATTATTGTATTGACGGCTGACCATGGCGAAGAATTTTGGGACCATGGCGGTTTTTCTCACGGACAAAGCTTCGCCGATGTATTAGTAAATGTTCCGCTTATTATTTACCATCCGAAATATAAAAATATCGGAAAAATCGATTTCTTCATGAGCCAAATTGATTTGATGCCTACCCTGTTTGAGTGGCTTAATCTCAAGTCAAACAGCGGTCACTATGGAAGGAGTATCGCGGGATTATTTGTTGGGAAAAAGACCATGGCCAACCCTCTCTTTAGCGAAGAAGGAGCTCGTAATCCAAATACTGTTTCATTGATCTATCAAGGAAAATATAAATGTCTCTATCATTATGACACCCACACATTTGATTTTATAATAAAGGATACTTACAGGGACTACGACTCCCCATCTGATCGGACCTCTCAAGAAATGAAAAAGCTTTGTACTGAGTATGTCCTTCGCAATAAAGAAATGAATAAACGAAGAATTCAATACAACAAAGCCTATGTGGATAAATATATTGAGACCTTAAGATCCCTGGGCTACCTTAAATGACACCCTCTTTTCCATGAAAGATTCAACCCCACAGCCGCGGCAACGAGATCGGCGAGGAACGCGCTCGGCGCTCGGATATTTGACAATGAGCAATTTCTGCTCTATGATTTTGGCCGATTCAAATGAAACTGTCATGGCCGCCGAACAGGATGTCCGAGCCTGACAAAGACTGTGGCCCCCTCCCAATATTCCGGCCGCGACGAATATCTAAAACAGCCTGGATCCTGTTCGCGGGGTATTTTCTCGCGAGCACGGCGTGCATCAAAGAGACCGTATCCCGCGACATCTACCTGTTGATCGGCCAATCGAACATCGAGGGCCGGGCTCCGATCGAAAGCGCCGACCAAGTTCTCCTGCCCGGGGTCGAATTGCTCAATTCCCATGATCGATGGGAACCGGCCACGCATCCGCTGAATCGCTATTCGACCGTAAGGAAGGATATCGAAAGGCAGCGGCTGAGCCCGGGCTGGGCTTTCGCCCGCGCGATGAGGGAGAAGCGGCCGGACCGGCGGGTGGGGCTCATCGTCAACGGCCGGGGGGGAAGTTCCATCGACGAATGGGCGGCCGGGGCGCGCTGCTATGAAGAGGCGATCCGGCGCGTCCGGGCGGCGGCGGGCACGGGAAAGCTCCAAGCCGTGCTCTGGCATCAAGGCGAGTACAATGTCGCTTATCCCGACGGCTATCTCGGTAAATTGCGCGACCTGATCGAGCGTTTTCGACGCGATCTTCGATCCCCCCGGTTGATTTTTGTGGCCGGCCAGATCAAGCCCGATGAATCGACGCGGGTCATTAATGAGCAAATAGCGGCGCTCCCCGATCTCGTGCCGCGCGCCGCGGTGGCCCCTTCCATCGGCCTGACGGTCTTCGATACCTGGCATTTCGACGCCGCGTCCACGCGCGAGCTCGGCCGGCGATTCGCGGAAGCCGTCATGAGTCTGATCGATGACGGCGCCGCCGAACCCGGCCGGCCCAAACGGCGACCGGAAAGGAAATAGGATGGATGTCTCCGGCTGCCCGGACAGGCCGTCTGCCCCCAGCCGGAATCGGCACTATTTCAAGTCTCCTTCCGTCCGGACGGCTTGGCTTCTCGTTGCGCTGACCACCCTCTGGCTGCTTCCTCTCTTGACCACTCTGGGAGCGGATGATGAAGGATACCTGAACATAGTCAGCACGACGGTGGAAAGGGCACGGGGTCTCCGCCAAGGCATTTTTCCGCTCTGGACGAGCCGGCTGGGATTCGGAACTCCGCTTCCCTTCGCCACCGACCTCAGTTTTCACCCGCTGATGCCCCTGTTCGGATCCGGGTCCGTCCCTTGGGCGATAAGAATTTTCTTCTGGCTTCACTTTGTCACGGGGGTTTTATGCTTTTTTCATCTGGGCCGCAAAATGGGCATCAACCTTCCTGCCTGTTTTGTGGGGTCTTTGACCTATTTATGCGCTTCGCCGGGGGTGAACTACGTCTTCACCGACTTCTGGATGGACTCGGTCCTCATGTATACGCTCGCCCCGGCCATACTGCTATGTCTTGAGCTTCTCTTCCGGGCTGAGTCGAAGGCCCATTCCCTGAAGTCTTCGCTGTCTTTGGCACTGGTCTGTTCACTCGTCACCCTCAACGGTCATCCCGGAATCTCCGTGCCCTACCTTATGGTGCTGGGCATTTATGCTTTATGCCGTTGGAAGGCCGTCCGGGAGAAGTGGCTTTATCTGTTGGCCACGGGTTGTGTCGTGGCGATCGCGACCGTCGGAAGAATCGTCACTTTTTTTCTCGAATACGCGCGCTTTAACATTACGGAAACCCCCCTCACTTTTCATCCTCCGGGACATGTCGACCTCGCGTCCCTCTTCCTGGGCCGGGCGGCTCCCCTGTTCAACCGGCCGTTGCCCGGCGCCCGGACCGTTTTTATGGGATTGCCTTTTCTTCTCTGCGCCCTGGCGGGCATGGTCTACCGTCGCGGCCCTAAAACTTATCGTTGGAGCTTAGCCATCGCCGCGGCCGCCTCAAGCCTGATGGTTTTCCTCCCCTCGCCATTCTTCGGGCCGATCGCCCATTTCGTTTCCTGGCCGTTCGTTACGAGGGACATGGCCATCATCTTCGCCGTCTTGCTGGCGGGCCTTTTTCTAACCGGACTGTTCCACAACGAGCGAAAGCCGATTCGCAAGGCGGCCGGCGCCGTCTTGGTTCTTCAATCCGTTTCGGTCGTCATCGGCATGGTCCCCTATTGGTCGCGCCTTCTGGACAGTCCGAGACCGATGAAAGACCTGTTTCATCCCTCCCCCCTTATCGCGTCGGCTCGACGATTGCAAAAAGAACGGCCCGGCAGGATCTTATTCTCCCCCGATATCTATCGCCGCTCCCGTATATCCTTGGCCCACCTGGGCCTCGAGTTGAACATGCTGCCGTACTACGATTTATGGGAGGTGAACGCCTGGTTGAAAGGGATCAGCTACGCCGAATTCTATCCCAACCGAAAGATGATGTACGGCGGCATCCGGGAAGCCCCTGAGGCTATCGTCAATCAGACGCTACTCGATGTTTTCAATATCCGTCAAGTCATCGCTTACGAAAACGAGGCCGTGGCCCCCCGTCTCCGCCGGGTCGAGACTTACCGCAATCGCTCCGACGGCAGCGTTTACCTCTATGAAAATCCGGAAGCATGGCCGCGGGCCTATTTCGCGGATCCGGCGGTCCAAACGATTCGGCTGGCCCGTCTGCCTCAGGCCGGACACGACCGTTTGCTCGCCGCCGACGCAAGCCCCGTTCTCGCCTTGCGCAAGGAAGCGCCCCCCCCGCGCATTTTAAAAGACGGATTCGGACGAACGGATTTGTCCTTTGCCCCGGCGGAACAGGACCGCTGCTTGGTTGTGACCGAGTATTACCGTCCTGCCTGGCGCGCTCGGATTCACTTCAAAGACGGGCGGAAAATCCGGCAGAAGGTCTCCCCTGCTCTTGAGCATTTGATCAGCGTCAACGTCCCCGCCGGCGCCGACATGGTGCAGCTCTTTTATCGGCCCGTCGGAGCTATGATCTCCATGGCCGCCAGCTGGATCATTTTATTAAGCCTTATTTTCGGCCGGGTTTTCCTGGGTTGGCGTATAAAACGGCATCGCCAGAAATCGAAGGAAACGGAAGAAGGCGAAGCGGGCCGCCCCCGATTCGTCCGTTGACGGAGAGGGGGGTTAAAAAAACCGAATTATTCCGACCGCGACGCCGATGTCGCGCGGATCGGGGATTTTCAGGACTTTCCCGGGATTCCAGGTCCGGCTGACTTTGAAGAGAAGGATCGCCCTCTGCCCGAGTTCGGCCTTGAGGGAAGACTTGAAGGTCGTCCAGGCCGATTCCCGGATCTTCACCTCTCCCAGGAATGTCTTAGACCTGAAGAGATCCTTCACCAGATAAACCTGAACTTTGACGGGATTCCGGCGGATGTCCGGATGGGAAGCCAACAGGGGGATTTCGATCTCGGATTTCTCGACTTCAATCGGCGTTCCGCCGTAGCTCTTGGTCCAGCGGAACTCCCTCCCGTCCGCCGTCTTTTCCTGTTGATAGAAGCCGAAGTCCTGGACGAGACCCAGGCGCTGGGTTCGGCTGAGAAGCGAGAGGGAATGCGTGGAATTCCAGAGATGGATGAGTCCATATAGGACGATCAGTCCGGCCAGGAGGATCCGACCGGCTCGGATCGGACGGATACGCTGCGACCGGTCTTCGGTCGGGGTCGCCGTCCGCGTCCCCAGGCAGAAAACAAGCCCTACCAGAAGCCAGAAAAAGTACTTGATTTCGTAGCTGCCGATAAAGGTGTGCACCTGGATGGTCATTAGGTAGGAGACGATTCCCCCGACGGCTCCGCCCAGTATGAATCGCTCCTTCGCGCCCGAGGGAACGCTCCTAAAACTCCGGTTTATCTGCTTGATCAATTCCCAGAAAACCCAGGCGATCAGGAACACTCCGGCCAGGCCCAATTCCGTCCCGACCTGAAGGACATAATTCTCGGCCGATTCGGGAGTTATCAAGTCGACGTCGTGAAGCTTGGCATAATTGGAGACCTCGATAATGAAACTCCCCATGCCGACTCCGGTCATGGGATAGTCCCTGATCATGGGAATCGCCAGTTTCCAGAGGGTGTCGGCCCGCCCTATGAAAATATCCTTAAAAGTATCCTTGAAATACAGGTCTTTTAGGCGGTGAACGGACCGCGATTCAGCAATTTCCCGAATCAGTCTTTTATGGAAGACAATACCGCCCAACATGATGGCCAAAATCACTACGACGACAACTCGAGACGACCAGTGAACTTGTTTTAGAGAAAGACTCTTCGGCTTCAGGACCCGGCCCACGGACTTGATGTTCAAGAGCACGACAATCAACAGGGATATCGGAAAGCTCAGCAGGCCGCTCTTGGATCCCGTGAAAAACAGCATGAAACAGGCCAGAAGCAAAACCAGAAAAGAGACAATTCTCAGAACCCCCCGGTAGGCAAAAAATAATCCCAGGCCGAGAGGGATGATCATACCGAGATAAGCGCCGAATGACAGCGCGTCTTTAAAACTGGCATTGACCAGGGCCTGGTACGTGCTTATAGGATTATTTCCAATTGTGATATGCCCAAAATGCTGGAAAAGCCCAAACAGCAGGGAAACCAATGCGCTGATCAGCACACAGATGATCAGGGGCTTCACGGCTTCTCCGGAATTGAACGTCCGGGAGAGGATGAAGATAAAAGCGATGGCGGTCAGATAATTCAGGGAGAACTGGACGACGCTCATGATGGCGCCGCCCGCCGATACGCCGTGAGCGCTGGTGATCAGCTCATAGACATAATCGCTCCGGAAGGGCGCATAATTGGCGTATCGCCAGAACGTGATCAGGGCGGAGACGGCGACGAGGACGGCAAAGATCGCAAGGGGCTTGAAGATAGGGGCGTTCGGGCACAGTCGTTGAGGATTTCTGGAGAAGAAGCCGAGCCATCCCCCGACAAAGAAGAGACAGAGGACCAGCGCGGTGGGGGCCAGCGGAAAAGGTTCATAGAGCTTGAAAAAATAGGGGAGGTTGTTGATGAGGGGAAAAAGGATGATGAACAACAGGGTTCCCTTGCGGGGATCGAAATAGGTCAGAAGTAGGACGATCCCCAAGATGGGGGCCAGAACCGCTTGGAAAGGCCCGACCAGGGGGACATATTTGACGTAGAATAAATACAGCCCCATCCCGTACAAGACAGGGAGAAGTTGGAAAAATAAGCGGCTTTTCCGGCCGGCCCCAGGATCGATCATGGGCTATCTGTCCTTCCAGTCGCCGCTGTATCCGATCCCGGCCTCTTTCAAGCCCTTGATGATCTCGGCCTCTTTCCCGCTCCTGGCGGCCTCAAGGATCTCCTCCAGTTTTTTCTCGAAATCGCCCCTATCGCTCTCGACCGGGGGAGCGATGAATATCTTCTCGAATTGGGTCGCCTTGGCCCGCTCTTCATCGACCAGGATCTCTTCGTACAATTTTTCTCCCGGCCTCAGCCCGACATAGCGGATTTCGATGTCGTCCTCGCTAAACCCCGACAGTTTAATGAGGTCCTTGGCCAGGTCGATGATCTTGATTTGCTCTCCCATGTCGAGGACGAAGATTTCGCCCTTGTCCCCGATGGTGCCGGCCTGGATGATGAGTTGGACGGCTTCCGAGATGGACATGAAATAGCGCTTGATGTCCGGGTGGGTGAGAGTCAGTGGCCCGCCCAGGGCGAGCTGCTTCTGGAACAACGGCACGACGCTGCCCCGGCTTCCCAGCACGTTGCCGAACCGGACGCAGGAGAACCGGGTCGCGCTTTGGGCGGCGATCCCCTGGATGATGATCTCGCCCAGCTTCTTGGACGCCCCCATGACGCTGGTCGGGTTGATCGCCTTGTCGGTGGAGATGAAAATGAATCGTTCGACGCCGTGCTTGTCGGCCAGCCTGGCTGCGTTCCGGGTCCCGTAGACGTTGTTCAGAATGGCCTCGGCGACGTTGAGCTCCATGAGCGGAACGTGCTTGTGGGCGGCGGCGTGAAAGACGACGTCCGGCCGGTACTTGGCGAATAGTTTATCCAGCCGGTCGAGATTCTTGAGGTTGGCGATCAGGGGCCTCACTTGAAAGCCGTGGGCCGCGCGGACGAGCTCGGTATCGATTTCATAGATGCTGTTTTCATCCTTGTCGAGCAGGATCAGCTCCTTGGGCCCGAGGACGGCCAATTGGCGGCACAGCTCGGACCCGATCGAGCCCCCGGCCCCCGTTACCATAATGCGTTTACCCTTATAAATAGCGACAACCTCATGACGGTGATTTTCGAAGGTGACCAAGCTGCGGCCCAGCAGGTCGTCGATGTTGATTTCCCGGATTTTGGAAATTTTAACCCGGTCGTCGAGCATCTCGAACAACCCCGGAACGATCTTGACCTTGACGTTCGATCCCTCGGCGATCCCAACGATTCTCCTGATTTCTCTTGAGGTCGCGTTCGCGATCGAAATGATGATTTCGTCGACGCCCCGCTTCTTCGCGATCTCGGGGATCCGAGCCGTGTCGCCCAAGACCTTGATTCCCTGGATGACGGCGCCGAATTTCTTGGGGTCGTCATCGATGAAGCCGAGGACCTCGACGCCGAGGTCCGTTCTCTGCTTGATCTCTCTAAGGACCATGTTGCCCGCGTTCCCCGCCCCGACCAGCAAGACGCGTTTCCGGCTCTTGCCGTCCCCGCTTTTGCCGAGGTGCTCGCGCTCGGACATCTCATGATATAGCCTGCGGGCCATGCGAAGCCCCAGCGTTCCGGTCAGAACAAACATGAATTCCAGGGCGATGACGGTCAACGGAGGTTGGAGCAGGGGCAATGTCGTCGGGAGGACCAAGCGGCCCGCCAATAAGACCAGGCTGACCGGCAGGGTCGCTTTGAGAATCGACAAGGTGTCTCCGATCGATATATATCTCCAAACGATCGAATAGATCGAAAAAAAGGAAAAACACAAGATACGCGCCAGCACGATAGAGGGGAACAGATAGAGCAGCTGCTTCAGATACAAGCCCGGCGGGATGCCCTCAAAGCGGATAATGTACGAGAGGAAAAAGGACAGGATGAAAATGAATACATCCAGGATCAATTGATTGGCTCTCTTAAAAAAACGCTTTTCAACTCCGCCGAATACGGACCTGATTCCCGTCATGACCCTCCCCTCATAATTCCGGAGTTCTGCAATTGCGCTTGATAATCCCGGTGATTCTCTCAAGGTCATCGTCATTGAGCTGATTGCCGGAAGGCAGGCAGAGACCCCGGTTAAAAAGATCAGCGCTCACGGTCCCTCCCCGGATCCGGGCGTCCCGGTTCACGGGCTGGAGATGCATGGGCTTCCAGACCGGCCTGGCCTCGATGTTCTCCTTTTCCAGGGCCAGCCGGAGGCCTTCGCGATCCAGGCCGAACCGGTCCGGCTCGATCAGGATCACGGTCAGCCAACAATTCGACCGTCCAAAGGACGCTTCCGGCATGAAGGCCAGTCCCGGCAGGCCGCCCAGGACGTCCCGGTAATACCGATTGACGGCCCTTCGCTTTTCGATTTTCCGGTCCAGCTTTTCAAACTGGCCCCGGCCGATCGCCGCCAGGATATTGCTCAATCGATAGTTGTAACCGACCTGGACATGTTGATAATGGGGCGCGGGCTCCCTGGCTTGCGTGGCGAGATAACGCGCCTTCGAGATCAAAGATCCGTCGTCCGAGACCAACATGCCTCCGCCCGAAGTCGTGATGATCTTGTTGCCGTTGAACGACAGCACGCCCATGACACCGAAAGTCCCGGCGGGCTTGCCCTTGTAACTGGCGCCCAGAGCTTCCGCGGCGTCTTCGATAACGGGTACTTGATAGCCGGCGCAGATATCGAGAATCGCGTCATGATCGGCGCACTGGCCGTAAAGGTCCACCACAATCGCCGCCTTGGGCAAGCGGCCCGCTCTCGAGCAGGAAGCCAACTCCTCCTCGAGCAGGGCCGGATCCATATTCCAGGTCGATCGGTCGGAATCGACAAACACCGGTTGGGCACCGCAATACCTTATGGCATTCGCGGTAGCGACAAACGTCAAATCCGAACAGAGGACTTCGTCGCCCGGTTGGATGCCGAGAAGAATCATCGACAAGTGCAGCGCCGCGGTGCCGCTGGATAAGGCGACCGCGTGGCCGATCCGGATTTTACCGCACACTTCTTTTTCGAACAGATCGACCTGGGGGCCCAGGGTCGTGATCCAATTCGATTCAAAAGCCTCGAGCATTAAGGCTTTTTCGCGACCGTCCAAGTGGGGGGGGGATAGATAGATTCTTTTCAAGGTTTGTGTGTCTCTCTTGTGTTTCGCGATAATTTTCGTTTCAGGGGACGGGCCGGGACGCCGACGACCGTCAAACCGGCCGGCACGGGCTTATGGACACAAGCTCCCGCGCCGATCCTGGCCCAGTCCGCGACCCGCACCCGAGGCAGGACCGTTGCACCGATGCCGACCAGGACGCCTTCTCCGAGCGTCACTTCGCCCCCCAGATGAGCTCCGGGCGCGATATGGACATGATCGCCGATCCGATTATGGTGATCCGCCGAGCTGGAGGTGTTGAGAATGACGTTGGCGCCGATCTCGGTTCCCGTGTTGACGACGACGCCGGCGCAAATCATGCTGCCGGGGCCGATCAGGACGTCGGGAGCGACGATGGCCGCCGGGTGGCGGGCGACGATCAACCGTTCGCCCCGGCTGCGCGCTTCCTCATAGACGCGCTTACGGAGCGCATTGTCTCCGAGCGCGATCACCACCCCATCGTGATCGATCTCCGCTAGGCGGGCGAGGTTTCCCAATACGGGGAGGCCGATATAGCTTCGGCCGTTTAGGGCCGGATTATCGTCCAGGTAGCCGAGAGGATGCGGAGAGCCGTCCCGCTCTTGCATGCGCAGCAAAATATCGGCAACGACTTGAGCCTGCCCGCCGGCGCCTATAATAAGCACTCGCATCGTTTATTCCCGCTCCCCCAGGAACTCCTCCGCCGTCGCTTGTCCCGGTTGGTTGATGCCCTCGCGTTTGAGTATTTTCCAGATCGTCAGGGCCATGATCTTTACATCCAACCATAGGGAGCGATGATCAATATACCACACATCCAGCGCGAACTTCTCCCCCCAGCTGAGGGCGTTTCGACCGTTGACCTGGGCCCAGCCGGTCAGGCCGGGAAGGGCCTCGTGACGGCGCATTTGTTCGGGCGTGTAGCGGCTTAGGTACTGCATGAGCAAAGGCCTGGGGCCGACCAGGCTCATCTCCCCCCTGATCACGTTGAAGAGCGCGGGCAGCTCATCCAAGCTCAAGTGGCGCAGGACTCGGCCGAAGGAGGTTAGGCGCCTTTCATCGGGCAGCGGCTTCCCGCGGGCGTCCCGGGCGTCTCGCATCGTCCGGAATTTATGCAACGTAAACGGCCGGCCGTATCGCCCCGGGCGCCGCTGGCTGAAGAGGACCGGCGAGCCGAGGAGAATTCGGATCAGAAAGCCGATTTCAAGCAGAAGCGGGCATAGGAGGATTAACAGGATCAACGCTAATACCAGGTCCATGATACGTTTTTGACGGAAGCTATTCGTCTTCATTCCAGCAAAGGCCCCACCTCAATAAAAGTAATAATTTCCTCCCCATTTTTTACAGCATCAGGGGGAATTTGTCAAATTCGTTCACTCCAACCCGTGATTCAGACAGGAGGCTATCGAAAAGTCCCCCCACGCGTTTTTAGGGTCTTGGAAGCACTCCCCCTTTCATAAATGGAGATATTTTCAAAGCCTCCGGGAGTTTGACAGGAAAGAAATGGTTTTGTTATATTGATTCGACGATGCGAACGATCTGGATATTGAATCACTATGCGATGACTCCCGATTTACCGGGAGGAACGCGTCACTATGATATCGGCCGGCAGCTCGCGGCCAGGGGTTTTCAAGTCGTTATTTTCGCGTCCAATTTTCATCATGGCCAATTCAGAGACTTGAGCCTCGCCCCAAGGGAGAAGGTGAAGGTCGAACACCGTGACGGCCTTTATTTTGTCTGGCTGAGGACTTTTCCCTATCAACTCAACAACTGGAGAAGATACGTCAACATGCTGTCTTTCCTGGCGCGCTCTTACCGCGTCGGCCGGACCATCTCCAAGCTGGACTCCCGTCTCAACCCGCCCGGAATGATCATCGGTTCTTCCGTTCACCTCTTAGCCGTTTATTCCGCCTATCTCCTCTCTAAATTTCATAACGCCCGTTTCTTCATGGAAGTTCGGGACCTTTGGCCGCAGACTTTTGTCGATATGGGGAAAATGTCCCGGAATCATCCCGTCGTTTTTTTTCTCAGGAGACTGGAGGCATTTCTCTATCGCCGCGCGGAAAAGATCATCACCCTGCCGCCGCTGGCGGTTGATTATATCCGCTCCTCAAGCGTTCCCGAAAACAAGATCATCTGGATTCCCAACGGCGTGGATATGGAACGATTCTCTCTCCTGAAGAAAGCGTCCGCCGACAAGAATAAATTCGTATTTATGTATGCCGGCGCATTCGGCGAGACGAACAGCTTAGACACCATTCTTCAAGCCGCCGCTATCCTTCAAAACGCGCTTTTGGACACGGTTGAATTTGTTCTAGTCGGGGACGGATCGGAAAAAAGCAGGTTGTTAAAAATGAAAGACGATCTCGGCCTGAGAAACATCCGATTCGTCGAATCCGTTCCCAAAACGGAAATCCCCGGGATTTTAAACCAGGCCGACGTTCTCATGCACATGGAGAAAATCCTTCTGAACCTCGCGCGTTACGGCGGCAGCCCCAATAAGTTTTATGATTATTTGGCGTCCGGCAAACCTTTGATCGTAGCCAGCAGGTTTATCATGGACCCGATCGAAGAAATCGGTTGCGGATTCAATGTCCCCCCCGAGAATCCCGAAGCCTTGGCCGAAGCCTGCCTTCGACTTTTCAATATGAAAGAGGAGGAAAGACAACAAATGGGAGCGCGGGCCAAAGAGTATGTTAAAAAGCATTTTGACATATCCGTCATCGTCGATAAACTCATGCAGAGCGTATTGAGCGGTTGAAAGGATCGGAAACAACCTTGAAAACACAAAAATTCCTCTATATCGTCGGGAATCGACCTCAGTTCATCAAGCTCGCTCCTTTCCTCAGGGCGATACGGCCGCATAAGCAGATTGAAAACGTCATCGTCCATTCAGGGCAGCATTATGACTTCAAGATGTCCCAGATATTTTTCGAGGAGTTAGGGCTTCCCGAGCCGGATTACAATCTCGGCGTCGGATCGGGAACGCACGGCGTTCAAACGGGAAGGATTCTGGCCAGGCTTGATTCCGTCCTATTGAAGGAAAATCCCGATTTCGTCTTCGTTTTCGGCGATACTAATACAACAATAGCCGGCGCCTTGGCCGCTCAGAAACTTCATTTCCGCTTGGGCCACGTGGAATCCGGTCTCAGGGAAAATATCTGGCGCCCCGAAGAGATCAATCGAAAAATCAGCGATCACTGCTCCGATTTTCTGTTCTGCCCAACCCGCACGGCCGTCGCAAATTTGATCAAGGAAGATCTGCCCCAAGAGCGCATTTTTTTAACGGGCGACATCACTTACGACGCCTTTCTATGGTCGGTTAAAAAAATCAACGCGGAAAAAAAAGGGCCGCCGAGCGACAACGGCTTCGTTTTGTTGACGCTGCATCGAGCCGAAAGCGTGGATTATGAAGACATCCTCCGGGAGATCATCTCGACTTTGATGGAGCTCGACGAACCCATCATTTTCCCGGTTCATCCCCGGACGATGGGAAAGCTGAAGAAGTTTCACCTCTTGAAAGAGGTCCAAAAATCGGCCAAAATCCGGATGCTCCCGGCCGTGGGCTATTTTGAGTTCCTTAAAATGTTGCTGGCCGCTCGTATCATCATCACCGATTCGGGGGGTGTCATCAAAGAGGCTTTTTACGCCAAAAAGCCTTGCGTGACGCTGGACGATACGACCGAATACGAGGAAATACAGGAAAGCGGAATTAATATCTGGGCCGGCAAGAACAAAAAGCCGATTCTCAACGCCGTCCGGAGGGCGTGGGACATGGACGCGTCACACGTCCGGCCGGAAGCGGTTTTCGGCGACGGAAACGCCGCCGAAAAAATGATCTCGATTGTTCTGTCCGCGCAATCAATGATCGCGCCGGCTGATATTTTATTGAAAAAGGCGAAAAAGCATTAGCGACCGGCTCCCCGGGGAGCCGGGAAAGAGAGCAGCATGGATTTCGAGAAGTTCCCTCCAGGGAACACGGGGATGGGAAACGCTCCTCCGGAAACCGTCGCTATTCACCAGCCCAATTTCATCCCTTGGATCGGATATTTTTACAAATGGCAAAACAGCGATCTGTTCGTCTTTCTGGACGATACGCCATTCACCAAAGGCGGCTATACCAACCGCGTTAAGATCAAAAGCCCCAACGGAGAACAGTGGCTGACCGTTCCCGTAAAAACAAAGGGGAAATTGGGGCAGCTCATCAAGGACGTTGAAATTAATAACGATACGGATTGGCGCCGGCAGATCCTGGGATCCATTCGGGCCTCCTACGGGCGGGCGCCTTATTTCAAGAATACCTTCGAAGGATTCGAGGAGATTGTCTCTCTAAAGGCGGATCGTCTGATTGATCTCAATCTGGCGGCACTCCAATGGGCTTCCCGGGCACTCCGGATCGCGACGGCCGCTATTTCGTCCTCTCAAATCCCGCGGGGCGAAGAGACAGCCACGGAACGATTGCTGTCGATCTGCCTTTCGCTTGGAGCCAGGAAATATTTATCAGGGTTTGGGGGCAACAAATACCAGGACGAAGAAGTTTTTCGGAAAGGAAAGATCGAGCTGGCGACCTCCAATTTTCGACATCCCCGCTACCCTCAAATGTGGGGCGATTTTTTCCCGGGGCTTTCCATCCTGGATTTGATCTTTAACTGCGGGCCGGAGAGTCGGGAGATCATTATCAAGAGCGGAGAATGACAGCCATGAAAAAGGACCTGATAAAACGCAACATCCAAAAAGTGAGAGATGAGAATCTGGATTATTTTTCCGGCTTGATGACGCCTTCTCATGACGGACATCAAATGGTCGGGCAAACGTCCGTTTCCCATCAGAAGAGATTTCTGAAAATCATGGAGCTGGGCGATTATTCGAATAAAGCGCTGTTGGATATCGGCTGCGGAATCGCGGGATTCTACGAATTCTTAAAAAACCAGAATATCCGGGCGGATTATTGGGGATTAGACATCGTCCCCCAGATGATCGAAAGCGCTCGGGAGACGTTTCCCGAAATCAAAGACAAGCTATGGGTCGGGGACTTTCTAGAGTCGAATCCCAAACAGGCTTATGATTTCGTCGTTTCGGTGGGGCCCTTGAATCTCAAATTCAAGTCCGCCTCGAATTTGGAAACGACGTTCCTCTTCATTAAAAAGATGTGCGATCTCTCCAGGATCGGATTCGCCATCTCGATGACCTCCGCCCTTACGCGCAAACCGCAAAAGAATACATTTTATTACAGCCCCGCGGATATCTTGGCCGAAGTCACGCGCTATTGTCCAAACGTCAGACTCGACCATACCTATCTTCCTCATGATTTCACGCTGTTCGGCTATAAAAAAGATCTTTATGCCCCGTCGATTTCGAAAAAGGAATAGGGACGGGCGGGCGTTCGGTCGGCCTAAGGGATGATCCATCTCAGCACTTCAAAGGTCTCGGCATAACGAGCGCCGACCTGGGCCCCTCGTGTAATGGCCAGCGATTTCACATACTCGCCTTTCGCATAGAACCGATTCGATTGAGACCCATAGCATTTAAGCGCGGCGATCTTCCTCTGAAGATTTTTCTCCGTCAGGCAAATGAAGCAGGTCGTATCGAAGGTCAGGTTGTTCCAGGGCATCTCGTACCCGAGGATCGTTGTCGAGAGCTTGAAGGCTCGAAGCCCCTCACAGGCTACGGTTGCATGATCCTGGTGAAGATCCTTGGGGGAAGGCAGGAAAACCAGATCGGGGGACAGGTCCCGTTTCAGGAGGACCATCTCTTCCAGGATCTCCTGTCTGTCCCTTTCAAAACACCTGACCTCAAAATTCTTGACGATGACCCGGGAAGGAGGAATCTTGAGGATTTGCGTCGCTTTTTTCAGCTCTTTGACGAGCGTATCGGACCGCCGTCCATTAATCAGGGATTTCTCGCAGCTCGAAAACGCCGCGTAGTAAACCTTTTTCTTCATGTCGATGAGTTTGGCGACGGTTCCCCCGCAGCCGAACTCACCGTCATCGGTGTGAGGGGCTAAGATCAGGACGGTCTTGAACTGGCTTAACATGGGATACTTCCTTTCCATTCCTAGGGGTTGTTCCTGTTCAGGTGCCGGTCATGAGTTTAACATAGAATTCATTCATAATGGCCATATGCTTGTTCCAGTCGCCGCGTTCTGAGATGATCTGCCAGTTCTTGGCCGCGGATCGCGTTCTGAATTTAGGGTCAGCCAGGGCGCGACAAACGCGATCGGCGAGAACCTCAGGCTTATCCACGGTAACAAGATAACCGTTGTCTCCTTCCTTCAACCACTCTTGATTGGCCGGGATATCCGTGCAGACGGGGAAACATCCGCAGGCCATGGCCTCGTTGAGGGAGATATTGTTGCCGTCCGAGAGAGACGGGCTCACGAAGACTTTGGCACGCCCCAGCCATTTCGCCACATCCGGCAGGGACACTCGACCGACCCATTGGATATGGGCCTCCAGGCCGAGTTCTTTGGCCAGGGCCATGAGGTTCTGCTCCTGGAGCCCTCCTCCGATGAAGACGCAGCGCAGACGGGGATAGCGCGCCACGATCTGGGGCAGACTCCGGATCAGGAGTTCCACGTTATAGACGGGTTCGCAAGGTCGGGTACATATGATATCGATGTCCTCCGCCTCGGCGCGGAGACCCGGGTGGAAGACCGCCGTATCGACGCCGAACGGCAGCGTGATGATCTTTTGGCCGTCCACTCCAAGATCGCGCAGGGTCGCCGTCATATGGCCGGCCATGGAGGTGATCAGGGTCGCTTTTCTAAAAGACCACAATAGGACCCGGCGGATCATCCGTGATTTTCGGGGCAGGATTAAAACATCCGAACCCCAGGCCGTGATAATCAAGGGCCTGAACCCCGTCAGGGCGCCCAAGACGCCGTAGCTTGTAGCGTAATGAGCATGGAGAATACGCGGACGGATTTTTCGAAGAATTCGTTTTATTTTGGGCAGCGTGAGCAAGAGGGCCAAAGGCTTGAACGAAACGGGCGGAGGGAGGAAATGAACCCGAACATCGGGAATGGAGTCGTTGTCCAAGGACACAACGTGGACGTCGTATCCCAGCCGGGAGAAATGCGTCGCCCAGCGTTTGGTGTGGATGCTCTTGGCGCTGGCTAAATAGCAGACCGTCTTTTTCCGGAGCATCGGATCACAGCCACTCCTGGGCTCGATACCAGGACAGTGTGCGTTTGACGCCTTCCCCCCAGCCGAAACGCGGCCAATTGCCGAATTCATTCTTCAACTTGTCCGCGCAATGAATCGTCTGCGATCGAAAGATCGCGATTTTATCGAAGGTTAACGGCCAGGGACGGCGGATAACGGTTGACAAGGCTTTAAATCCAAGAGCAAACCCATAGGCCAGGCCCAGCGGGATTCTTCGCTGCCGCAAATCGACTCCGAGCATTTGGGAAACCGCCTCGACAAATTCGCGCAGCCGGCATGGATCGCAAACGCCGTAAATTTGGCCGACCGCCCTGTCCTCCCGGGCGGCTAAAAGGCAGGCTTCCGCGACATCTCCCGCATAGACGTAATTGAGCCAGGCCTCCTTTCGGCCGATGAAGCGGAATCGCCCGTTTTGAACCTGCCGCATCAAGTTGAGAAGATGTTTTTCCGGATCGAGATCCCCGAAAACATTGGCCGGACGGAGAATCGTGACCGGCAGTCCATGCCTGTGATAAAAATCGAGGGCTGACTGTTCCGCCCGATATTTGGAGACCTCATAACGATTCCTGGGATGGCAAGCCGTCTCTTCGGTAACAATCTTATCCGGCGCGCATCCCACGACGCCGGCGCTGCTGATATGAATGACACGGGCAATGCCGCCGTTCAAACAGGCGGACAGGACTTTTTGCGTTCCGCAAACGTTGATCATGTCGAATTTATCGGGATTCCTTTTTTCACCCGCCAGATGCACAACGATCGTCATGCCGTCCAGCGCCTTTTGCAAAGCTTTCGGGTCGAGGATGTCTCCATGATGGATGTCGACGCCGAGCTTCCTGACGTCTTCGACTTTCGTTACCGGATCCAACGATAAGGACCGGACGAAAAATCCTTTGGCTTTGAGGGCGAAAACCAGATGCCGCCCCAAGAATCCGGTTCCGCCCGTGATAAGCCAACGCGCGGGCTCGGTTCTCATGGGAATTCCTTTCGGGTTTCCGGATGCATTCGATTTCACTTCACATTTTTTGCGCAAGTGAAATACTTTTTTTGGGGAATGTGTTCATCATGCCGAGAAAAATCCAATAGAGATGATTGACGTAATAAACATCATAGACATTTGTTCCTAGGGCGATGACATTATAGATCAACAATATCGAAATCCAAGCCCATCGATTTTTCTTTTTCCAAGAACTTCTCAGCGCGAGCGCATTCAGAAGGAGGAATAACAACAATCCTCCTATTCCCAAATCGGAAAGAATTCTCATGAAATTCGCGTCAACGACCTGGCCGCCGGGGTTGGCGCCCGCCCAATCGGAAGCGGAGAGCGTGGCCCCGATTCCTAATCCGAGCGGGAAATTCCGAATATTTCTCCAGCCGTCGATATATCCCGCCTTTCTCTCGCTTATCTGCTCAGCGGTCAGGGTCTCTTCAAAGAGGCGCTGGCGAGTCTTCTCGACGATATTGATTTGACCTTCAAAGCGCCCGACTCTGATGCTGAAGACGGCAAATAGGGCTATGAATAATCCCGTCCCTAAAACAAGAAACCCCGTTTTATTGCTGACGGTCTTTCTCGATAAGAAGCCATAATAGACGACCCCAACGATAATCGCAGCATATCCGCCCCTCTGCTGAGAGAGAAGCCCGGCAATAAACAGAATAACGACGAGGGCGTGCTTTAAGAATTTTTTTATTTTTAGGAAATCAACAAGGACAATCGTCGTCCCCGACAGGATTCCAACCGTTGTCGATCCCAGATAGGATCTCAAACGTCCAAAAAGCTGCCAATGTTCGGTTATTTCGCCGTGAAATTCCCAATTCATCAAATAATTGGAATAAAATTCAGGTCGCCAATAATACATAATGAGACCGACCGCAATATAGAACAGATTGAGCATGCATATGATTTTCAGGAGATTGGCCTGGCCGTCCGCGGGAATTGATTTACTGCAGTAATAGAGAAACATCGGAATGACCAAATGATGGAGGCCGAATAAATAAGCGAGCGGCGAAGCAGGATTGTTTTTTTGCAAAAACAGAAGCCCGGAAAAGAGCGATAGGCCCAAGAAAAGAAAAACGAAGAAATCCAAGAGGGAATACCTTTTCGCAGGGAGCCGAATGGGCCTGGCCATATATCCCATCGCGACGAAGAATGAGTAGAGAGCGATCGTATCTATAAAAACGAAAAGCATGATATTGAGGCCGGAGAGCAATTTAATAAAAGGAATTGCTTGCATTAAAACCAAGTAGAAAATAACATATCTTTCAACTCGGCCGGCCCTTCTTTTAGGATCCATATCCATCGGGTACGTTTGCCGAGCAACGCTGCCGGGATTCATCGTTTCTGTTCCAGAACGACAGTGTCGAGAAGATGATGGCCGGAACGACACAACTTGACGACCATCAAGGCGAAGGACAAGCTCGCGCTCCCAATGACCCTTCGGATTTATCCGGATGATTGAGCAATTCCTGGATGACGCGGGCTGACGAAGACCTTTTTTGGATATCAAAGAAGGTCTTGACAATCATAGCCCGGCCCTCTTTCTTGATGTCGGGATCGCAGAGATAGGAATTGACGGCTCCAAAGAGTTCTTCGAAGCTTTCGACCATCAGCGCCCCATCAAGATCCACCACGCGTTTGAAATGGGCGAAATTGTAGTATTCCCGGCAAGGAATCCTGTTCTTGGGAGGATCGGGATCGAACGCGATGTGGATGATCGGCCGATCCAAGAAGGCGGCTTCCAGGGTGATGGTCGAGAAGATGTTCAAATTCACGGAACAGTAATAGAGGCTGTCTCGCGTGATAATCATCTCATCGGGGGATGGGATCCAGTTATCTTGGGGTTCACTCAGGTTCGCGGCCGGCCGATAAACGGCCACGGGATATTTTTCGACGAAACTATCGTATTCGGGGGTGGTGTCAAAAGGATGGCATTTGATGAAGATCTGGAGGTCGGAGGGAAGGTTCCGGCCCTCGACGATTCCCTGAAGAAGGCGCTCGATGATCACGTGCTGTTGTTCGTGCCTGAGGTGCGGGGCCGTGGTGAACAGGAGCGTGCGCCGGGCCTTGTCCAATCCCCAGTTCTCGCACCACTGGGCATAGCTCAACCGAGGTTTCTCCGTATAGACATCAAACTGAGGCGCCCCGACCACGCGAATCTGGTCCTCGCGATAATTCGGATAGGTCTCCAAAAGCTCCCGCTTGGTGATCTTATTCCAGACGAAGATCCGATCGAAGCGCCGGCTGAGGACGACCTTGCTCGAAAGGTGGTCCCAGCTTAAAACCATGAAGGTGACCGGAACGCCGGCCCGGACGGCGCTTCGGAGCAACCGTTCCTCGAAAATGGAAGACGCATGGGTCGCGAAGAAAAACAGGGGGCGGATACGGCCAAAGACGGCGGCCATTTCGGCGTCCCGGTTGATCCGGAAATCCAAAGATTCCACCGCATTCAACAAGGTCGTCGCCCGGACGCAACGGATCAGAAGGCGAACGGCCCGGCCCCCGATTCTCTGGTACAGGGGGCGCGGCTTATACTTTTCCTCAATCTCCTCGGTGCTGCAGCGTCGGCTTTCCATGTAAATCTTTTTTTTGAACTGTCGGAACAGCCGCCAACGCCGCGGCTCTTTCGTCTGTTCCATAACCTGGAACTCGATCCCCTCGCCGTATCCCTGCCGGATGAGGGCCTCCTGAATCGCGCGCGTGGTGAAAACGACGATGCGGTAGCGGTCCTTGAGCGCGCCTATGATGCCCGTCTGGAAGAAATTGCGGACGGCCCAGCCGATGGAAATGCTGATGAAAATGGTCGGCTTATCCTGGGGCATGATCAACTCCTCTTCGATTCGGCCGGTCGGTGTTGACCCAGATAATACTCGGCGAACTCGAAGTCCAGGGGATTGTTGATATCCAGCGATTCGATCTCATCCATGATAAAGGGGACGACGATATCCCCCACCGTCGATTTTTTGAGCCTGATCGTGGCCGTTTTTATGATATAGATGCTGGCGTTTTGGATGTAAACCGTCGGGAGAGATTGGTAGGATAGAGTGTGAACGGCCGAGTCTCCGGCTTTGACGAATGGTTGGAGATAGCCGTTTTCAACGATCCACATTTTATAGGGGTGTTCGGAGCAGTGCCGGACCGAGCGCAGGGAATCGGCTTCGGGATGCCGGATCAATTCCCGGATCGCGGCGTCGATCGATTCCGGTTTTCGTAGGGGAGAGGTCGGGTAGAGCAGGACGATTAAATCCGGCTCATAGCTCTCATGCTCGCGGAGCCAAGCCAAGGCGTGCACCAAAAACTGCATTTCCGTGGAATCGCTTCGGGAAATCTCCGCCGGCCTCAGAAAAGGGGCTTCCGCTCCAAAAGCGATCGCCGTATCCGCGACGGCCTGCGAATCGGTGGAGACGAAAACCTTATCGATAAGCCGGGAAGCTTTCGCGGCTTCGATCGTGTAGGCGATCAAAGGCTTGCCCAGAAGGAGCTTGATGTTTTTGCCGGGTACTCTTTGGGAACCGGACCGGGCGGGAATGATGGCCAGAATCTTCATTGTCCCATCTCTTTTATTCACAAAGGAAAATGGAATGACGACTCACCCACTTCCACCAAAATGAATACTTGGCATGGAAAAAAAGCCCGGGAAGAAAAATATAAGGAGCCTTTTTTAAGTCGTAATCCCCATAAACATGAACCTTTTGGAAGCCCGCCTTGACAATCAATGTTTTCCACTTTTTATTGCTAAGAAAACGCTCGTCGCCAAAACAGCCAGAGGAGTTGCCAATGCGCTTGTTGGGAATGCTGAATATGACCTTTTTAGAGACAATCCGTTGTTCCCTGAGCCCCCTAACGATATTGTCATCATCGAAATGTTCCATAAGTCCACTGTGGCAAACGGTGTCAAAGTGCCGTTTTTGATATTGACTGGCAAGCCTGAATATATCTCCTTGTTTGAAGGATAAAAAGCTAGGATTTATTGGAAATCGAGATTGGGCATATTTAATTACATCCTCGCTCAAATCCATTGCAGTCACAAAATAACCGAGATCGCTCAGAACGAAAGATAAAAGCGCCGTTCCACAACCCGCCTCGAGGACTTTCCCTTGGTTAGGCGTATGCTGGAGAATAACCTCGATAATTCGACGATTCCGCGAACAAACCCTAAAAATACTACGGTTCGTCTTTCTAAAATATTCAACCCAATCTTTTTCCTTCTTTTCAGCATGCACAAGGATCTCCTTCGCGTTGCCGATAAGCGGTTTTAAAATCAAGCCTGTCTTATGCACATAACGATTATTCACCTCAGCTCGTGGGCCTCTTTGGGGCGTTTGTTTTCCCCAGGTCCTCGACGCGCCCGATGATGCGGGCCGGCACTCCCCCCAGAATGGAACCGGGCGGGAAGCTCTTGGTCACGACGGCTCCCGCCGCGACGATGGAATGATCCCCGATGGTCGCGCCGCCGATGACGATGGCCCCGCTCGCGATCCAACATTCGGAACCGACCTTGATATCATAGCCCTCGGTCGGGACCTGGCTGGAACGAGGCTGTTTCAATCGTCCGTTTTCAAAAAGGTGGATGCCGGTCAAGAACATGCAATTGAAGCTCAAGATCGTGTCGTCTCCGATATGAATATGGCCCGACCTCGTGTTATAGAAGACGTTGTTGCCGCTGCCGACATTATTCCCGAGGTGAACCCGGTCGCGAGGACCGTGTATGGTCGAACGATAAATGTTGAAAAACCCTAAATGATGGAACAGATCGATGAGCAGCCGTCTGAAAATCCTGAAAGGAAAAAGCGGAATCTTGCGAAGGGACATGGTTATTATTCCTCACTCAGATGTCTTGCCCGCGGTCAGCACGGAAAACATTTTTCCGTAAATCGCGAAATCCGATTTCCGGGGAATTAAAAGATCCTTGTAAGAGATGCCGGTCAGGCGAATGTAGAGATAAATAATAAAAGCCGTAGCGACCAGATAGGAGATCGACGAAGCGATGGCGGCGCCCTTGAGACCCATCTTGGGAATCAGGATCACATCGAACACGACCATGAATACAAGAGCGACGCCCGAGGTGATGCTGTATTTGATGGCATGGCCCAGGCCGATCAAGGTATTGGCGATGATCTTCCAAAAAGCCATGGCCAGGATGCCCGGCAATAAGAGCGCCAGGACCGGAACCGAGGGAAGGAATTCCCGGCCGAATGCGATGACGATGATGTATTTCCCCGCGAACAGCACCGCCAAGCACATGACCGCCATCGGAATCAGAATCGTCCGAAACACCAGCGGAGTAAAAGTATTGGCCTCTTTTCTATCCATGCCGGCGATTTTGGGAAGCAGGACGGTCCCCACCGCCTCGGGCAGTTTCCATAGCAATTCCGCGATATTGACCGCGATGGCATAATATCCCACGGCTGCGGGGTTCAGGAAATAGGAGACCAACAACATGTCCCCGCGGTAGTTGAGCTCTTTGAAGATCAAGCCGATATGGGATTGAAATCCGTAGGTCAGCAGGGCCTTCATCAGATGGAAATCGGGCCGGATTGTCTTGATCTCGAGCTCCTTGAGGACGAGGGCCAGCGAAATGATGACGATGACGACATTGGCGCCGGCATAGGCGATGACGGCTCCCCAGAGGCTCAATTTCAGCAGGATGACCAGCACGAGCAGGAGGGCCAAATTGAAAAAGGGGAACGCGGCGATGAGCAAATTCCGACGCTTGATTTTGTAGAATCCCTGAAAAATGGAGGGCAGGTAATCGTGCACAAACGCGAAGGGGATAAACGAGCAGGCCAGGAGTATCAGCGGCGTCGTGATACCCTTAAAAAACGCGTTTCGCAGAAGAAAAATCAAGGGGATGGAGACGGCCGAAGAGCCGAGGCCGACCAGAACGGAAAGGACGAGGCTTGTCGAGATCAATCGGTCCTTGGGGACCTTGCTCGCATAGTAGTTGATGGCATGACCGACTCCCAAGCGTCCGAAAGTGACCGCGAAAATGGGGATCAGTAACAAGAGAGCGAGTGCCCCTCTGCCGGCGGGCCCCAGATATCGGGCCGTGATGATGGAAATGGCGAAGGACATCGCCACGGTCATGACGCTCGTCCCGAAGGTATGGATGAAAAACCCGGTGAATTTTCCGAACTTGGGCATGAGGTCAGACCTTTCCTTCCAGCAGTTTTTTCACGGTGTCCACGATGTTCTCGACGGTCAAGCCGTTTTCCTTCATCAGATAGGACGCCGTCCCCACGCCGCAGAAACGATCCCGGATGCCGATCCTCCGGATTCGGGCCTTGCCGATTTCCCCGGCAATTTCCGAGACGGCCCCGCCCAGGCCGCCCAGGATGTTGTGTTCCTCGACGGTCACGATCCGGCCGGTCTCCTCGGCCGCCGCGAGCACGGCGGCCTCGTCCAGGGGCTTTAGGGACGCCATGTGCAGGACGCGAACTCTCAGATGGTCCTCTTCCCTCAAGCGCTTGGCCGCGCACAGGCCCTCATGGGCCAGCGTCCCGGTCGTGATGATGGCGGCGTCGTCGCCCGTGGCCAAGGTAGTCGCCTTGCCGACGGCGAATCGATCGTCGGGGCCGTAAACGTCCTCCGCTTCAACCGCGCTCAGCCTGATATAGACCGGACCGTCCAGATCCAAGGCGGCGGCGACCGCCTGTTTCATTTCGGCGACGTCTCCGGGGACCAGGACGGTCATGTTGGCGATCGCGCGCATGATCGCGATATCTTCGGTCGAATGATGGGTTGTCCCCGCCGACCCGGCGCTGATGCCCCCATGGCTGACGACGAATTTGACGTTCAAGCGGGGATAGGCGACGGTCGTCCGAACCTGATCCAAGGCTCTCATCGAAATGAAGCAGGCGAACGAATGGGCGATCGGTATTTTCCCGCTCAACGAAAGTCCGGCCGCGATTCCGACCATGTTTTGCTCGGCCACTCCGACGTCGAAATAGCGGTCCGGAAAGACCTCCTGAAACCGGACGGATTGGGTCGATGCCTTGAGGTCGCCCTCCAAAACCACGATGTCGGGATGGCGGGCGCCCAGTTCGGCCAGATAGGCCCCGTACTCTATTCGGAGGGATCTTTTTGACATAACAACTGCTCCAGCCTCTCCCGGACCTCGCATCCGGCCCGCTCGGCCAGGTCCCCCTTAGGGGCGCCGCCGTGCCATTCCGGGTTGTTTTCCATGAACGAGATCCCTTTCCCCTTGGTCGTATGGGAAATCAGTAGAGATGGTTTTTGGGTATGAAAGGGGACGTCCTCGAGGGTCGCCACGATCTCGCCCATTTTGTGGCCGTCGATCTCCTTGACCCGCCAGCCGAACGCCTCCCACTTGTCCCGGTAGGGTTCCAGAGCCATGATGTCTTCCGTGGCGCCGTCGATTTGCAGCCTGTTGCGATCGACGATGCCGACAAGGTTGTCGAGCCGATAGTGCCCGGCCGACATGGCCGCCTCCCAGATCGAGCCTTCCTGCGTCTCGCCGTCTCCCATCAACACAAAGACGCGATGGTTTTTCCGGTCCATCTTGGCCGCCAAGGCCATCCCGACCCCCACCGACAGCCCGTGCCCCAGCGATCCGGTCGACATTTCGACGCCCGGGACCTTGCGCATGTCGGGGTGTCCGCTCAAGACGCTTCCGTCGCCCCGGAAGGTCCGGAGCACCTCTCGCGGGAAGAATCCCCGCAGGGACATCACGGCATACAGCCCCAGCGACGAATGCCCTTTGCTCAGGATAAACCGGTCTCTCTCGTCCCAGCGCGGCCGGGCGGGGTCGATCCGCAGGATTTCGAAGAAGAGTGCGGTCATCACGTCGACGCTCGAGAAAGCCCCGCCGGGATGCCCGCAGCCCGCGCAGACAAGGGACTCGACCATGCGCTCGCGGGCCTGGGCGGCCAGGATTTCGAGCTCTCGCTTTCTTGCTGTCTTCATCAGGAGCCTTTTCAGGTCGTTTTATACTGGGAATTCCGGGCAACACCGCTGTAGTCGAAATAGATCGTTTTCCAATCGGAAAAAACGTCCAGGGCCTGGGTGCCGGGTTCGCGGGTTCCGTTCCCGGAATTTTTCAGGCCCCCGAACGGCATGTGCGGTTCGGACCCGAAGGTCGGGGCGTTGACATAGCAGCAGCCGGCCTGGATTCTTGCGATCGCCTCCAGGGCCAAGTCCATGCTGGCCGTGAAAACGGACGCCGTCAGTCCGTAGTCCGCGGAGTTGATTTTCTCGACGGCTTCTTCTAGGCTGGCGATCCGGAAAACGGCCAGTACGGGGCCGAATATTTCCTCCCGGGCGAGCTTCGAGTCCATCGCGACGTCGCCGAAGATGGTCGGTTCGATGAAACAGCCGCGGGCGAACTCGCCGTCCGTCAGCGCCCGGCCCCCGTAGAGCAGTCGGGCGCCGCCCCTCTTGGCGGCCTCAATCTGGGCGAGGATGCTTTCGTACTGCCTTGTGTTGATAATCGGGCAGACTTTGGTGGCGGAGTCGCTGCCGAGCCCGACTTTCATGGCCTTGGTTTCCTCGAAAAGCTTCCCGAGAAAGGCGTCATAGACGGCGACATGAACGAACACCCGGCTCGTCGAGGCGCATCTCTGGCCGGCCGTGGAAAAGGCTCCTGCGGCGACCGCCTTCGCCGCGGCGTCGAGATTGGCGTCGTGCATGACGATCAGGCCGTTCTTGCCGCCCATCTCCAGAGAGCATTTTTTCAGGTTCCGGCCGCATTCCTCGGCGATCATCCTCCCGACTTTGGTCGAGCCGGTGAAGGAAATGAGATCAATCCCCCGGCTCCTGACCAGGGCTTCTCCCGTTTGCGGTCCGTAGCCATAGACGATGTTGACCACGCCGTCCGGAAGGCCGGCCTCTTTCATGATCTCGCCGAAATGGTGGGCGGTCAGGGGCGTATCCTCGGACGGCTTGAGGACGATCGTGTTGCCGCAAATCAAGGCCGGAAACGCTTTCCAGGTGATAATCGCCATCGGAGCGTTCCAGGCGGTAATGAGGCCGCAGACTCCGACCGGGAACCTCTTGGTCAGAGCCCAGCGCTTGTCCAGGGCCGAGAAGGTCGTCTGGCCGTACATCCGGCGCCCCTCGCCGGCCATGAAATAGGCCGCGTCCGCGCTGGACTTGATGTCCCCCATGGATTCCGGAAGCGTCTTTCCCATCTCCTTGACGATGACATCCGCCAGCCTTTTTTGATTCTCAAGCAGCAATTCCCCCGCCCGATAGATGATCTCGCCCCGTTTGGGAGGGGGGAGCTCGCTCCAGACCTGGAAGGCTTTCCGGGCGGCGGCGACGGCCATCTCGACCTCGGTCGCCCCGGACTTGGGAAATCGGCCGACGATATCGGAATGGTCGGCCGGGTTGAGGTCCTCAAAAAAATCTCCGGCCTGAGCCGGAACAAGCCGCCCGCCGATTAAATTATGAATCGTCTCCATCGCCTTCTCCTCTTGTTCACTACGCGATCGGACCGGCCGAAAAAAAAGCCCCTGAATGCGCGGGGGCGGGCCATCCGGCGGCTACCATGAACTGAAGCCCCCGTCGACGACTAAATTGCTTCCGGTCATGTACGACGAGGCGTCGGAAGCCAGAAACAGAACGGCCCCGTTGTATTCGTGCCGGCCGGCCATGCGGCCCAGCGGGACCTTTTGGGAATAATTCTTGACGAAGGTCTCGTCCTGCCGGTTGTAGACGCCGCCCAGAGTCAGCGTATTGACCCGGACATTCGACCCGGCCCAGTAGGTCGCCAGATAGCGCGTTAAATTCGCCACGCCGGCTTTGCTGACCCCGTAGGCGGCGGGCTTGAAGAAAGGCTTGTCCGAACCCCGGTAAGCGTAGATCCGCTGATCCGGGGAGAGCATCCCGTAGATCGACGAGATATTGATGATGCTGCCTCCGCCGTGCTCGGCCATGTGGCCTCCGATAATTCGGCAGCAGAGGAAGGTCCCTTTTAAATTGACATCCATGATTCGCCGCCAGGACGATTCCGGATAGGATTCAAAAGGGCCGGTGTCCCGGCCCGCGGCCCCGGGCGGGACGTCGATAGCGGCGTTGTTGACGAGAACCGAAGGACGCCCCAGCTTCGAGACAGCCCGCTTCAGCCCCTTCTCGACGGACCGGGCGTCCCCGATATCGACGCGGACGGTGAGAAGTCGCTTCGTTCGGACCTCCCTCAGCCTTCCCTTGGGATTGGCCGGGTCGATATCGAAGGCCGCCACCAGGGCGCCCGCCTCGAGAAGGGTCCGGACATACTCCCCGCCCAGTTGGCCCGAGGCCCCGGTGACAACGGCGACTTTTCCGCTCAGGCTGAAAAGCTTCGGGAAGGCTCGATTCGCGGCGGTGCGCCGGGTCGGCTTTGTCATGGAGTCCTCTTTCGGGTCATCGCTGTCCGCGCCTCGACGATTTTATCACAAATCTCCCTCACCGCGCCGTACCCTCCCGGCGCTTGAGTTTGATAGGACGAACGGGCCCGAACTCGGGCGTGGGCGTCGGCGACGCAAACGGGCAGTCCGACGATATCCAGGCATTCCAAATCGTTGATATCGTTGCCCATGTAGAGCACGTCGGAAAGCGGGATCCGATTTTTCGCCGCGACTTTTTTGAGGGTTTCGGCCTTGGTCCGGCATCCCTGGACGCAGGGCAATTTCAGCTTGCGGCATCTCGCCCCGACAACCGGATTGGGTTCGGTCGACAGGACGAGCAGTTTCAGGCCGAGGCGCCGCAGTTTCTCCAGGCCGAGTCCGTCCGCCCGGCTGCAGAGCACGCCTTCCCTGCCGTCCTGCAGGACGAGGACGCGATTGTCGGTAAAAACGCCGTCGAAATCGAAAACGGCCATCCGAAGGCCGGCCAGTTTGTCTTCGAGCCGAGGCTTTGTCCGGGCCGCCTTTGTCATGCCACCATGTCCGGCGAGATGGGATTTTCTTCCTCGACATCCCTTTGAAGCTTTTTAGCGATCAAAGACTCGAAAAGATAGGCGGGGACGCCGTTGGCCGGGGACTTCAGGCAGATGTCCTCCCGGCTGATGACCGTTCCGGCCATGAGTTTCCGGGAGGAGTAGATCCCCTTGCCCATCTTGGCCTTGGCATCCCGCTCGAAATCCATCAGGGCTTTTTCGCCGCTGCCGAGGGCCAGGTCCACCCTTTGGAGGTCCCGGACCTGTTTCCTCAGCCCCTCCGGCTCGAGGGAGAAGCGATGGTCCGTTCCCTTCCAGGAATGATTGAGAGTGAAGTGTTTTTCAACCACGGTCGCGCCGAGCAGGTAGGCGATGACGGCGGCCAGGATGCCGTTGTCATGGCCCGAATAGCCGATGACGGCATCGGGGAATTCTTTTTTCAGCGTCGTCACGGCCCTCAAGTTCAGGAGAGGATAATCGGTTGGGTAGCCGGCCGTGCAGTGGAGAAGGCAGATTCGATCGTTGACGGCCCTGGCCGCTTCATACCCGATACGGACCTCGGCCAGGCCGGCCGCCCCGGTCGACATGAACATCGGCTTTTGGAAACGGGCCACGTACTTCAATAATTCCGTGTTGGTGATGTCCCCGGAAGCGAGCTTGTACGCGGTCACGCCCATCTCCTCCAGGAAATCGGCGCTCTTGAAATCGAAGGCGGTGGCCATGAACTCGACATGATGATCCTGGGCGCACTTTTTCAGCTCGCTATACTCGTCGCGCCCGAATTCGAGGAACTCGCGATGCGCGCCGTAGGTTTCGCCGTAGCTGTTTTCGTTGTCATAGGGCTTATTATAGAGGGCTTTGGTGAATAGCGATTTGTTATCCCGCTTTTGAAATTTCACGGCCTGGACGCCGCAGGAAGCCGCCACCTGGATCATCTTAACGGCCGTTTCCAGGTTCCCTTGATGATTGTGTCCGATTTCGGCGATGACATAGCAAGTCCCCTCCCGGGAGATTTTGCTGTTTCCGAAAACGATCGTCTTCATGGTCCTTCCTTTCAAACGTGGCTCATCCGCATCCATGGCCCGCCGGAATCGCGGAAAGGCACTCGCGGATCGGCGACACGGGACGGATTTCGAGGAATCCGGCTTCAGCTAAGCTTATAGAACGCGCGTATTTTCGCAACGACGTAGTCTTTCATCGCATCGGTCAGTTCCGGGTAGATGGGAATCGAGAGGGCTTGCCGTGAGGCTTCCTCGGAAACCGGCAGGCTGCCCCTGGAGTATCCCAATCCCGCGAAGCATTCCTGAAGATGCAGGGGCAGCGGATAATAGACCTCGCATCCGATTCCATTCTCTTTAAGATGGGCCTGAAGTCGGTCCCGGTTTTCGACTCGAAGCGTGTATTGATTGTAGATGTGATAATGGACATCCCCTCCGTTTTTATAGGCGGCCGTCGGCGTCGCAACATCTCCTTTTTCGACCAGGCCCGAAGCCCGAAAGGCCCGATCGTAATAGAGAGCATTGGCCCTGCGGCCCTCCGACCATCCGTCCAGATAGTTCAATTTCACGCCCAGGACGGCGGCCTGGAGGGCGTCCAGCCGGAAATTCCCGCCTACGAACGCATGATAATACTTCGTCCGGGAGCCGTGAACGCGGAGCGCCTTGACCCTTTCGTAGAGAGCGGGGTCGCTGCAGACGACCATGCCGCCGTCGCCGAATCCGCCCAGGTTTTTGGAGGGAAAGAAGGACAAGCACCCCAGATGGCCGATCGAGCCGCAGCGTTTTCCCTTGTACTCGGCGCCGATCGACTGGGCGGCGTCCTCAACCACATAAAGGCCCCGCTCCTCGGCCAGCTCCATGATGGGATCCATGTCCGAACTCTGGCCGAATAAATGGACCGGAATGATCGCCCTTGTTTTGGCCGTGATCGCTCCGCGGATTCGCGAAGGATCCAGGTTGAAGCTGACGGGATCGATGTCGACGAATACCGGCTTGGCGTTGAGGCGCGCGATGACGCCCCCCGTCGAGAAAAAGGTGAAGGGGGCCGTGATGATTTCATCGCCGGGCCTGATCTCCAGCGCCATCAAGGCCACCAGCAGGGCATCCGTTCCCGAGGAGACTCCCAGGCCGTATTTGGCGCCGCAGTAGGCCGCGATTTGTCGTTCGAGATGCTCGACCCTCGGACCCAGGATGAAGGCCTGCGATTCGCAAACCTCATCTATGGCCGCCTTGATTTCCGCCCTGATCCCGGCATACTGGGCCTTAAGGTCCAAGAGCGGAACTTGCATGGGAGTCATGATCGCTCGGAGTCCGGGTCAGTCCGATTCGCGGACGAGGCCGTTTTCGAGTTTATAGCGTTTCCCGGACTTTTCGCAGAAAGCCAGGCCGGCCTTGTCGAAGACCAGCTTTATCCCGGCCTCGCTCATCCACCCGACGATGCGCGCCGGATTCCCGACCGCCAGCGCGAAATCGGGCACCTCCTTGGTCACCACGGCGCCGGCGCCGACGAAGGCGAAACGCCCGATCGTATGTCCGCAGACGATCGTGCAATTGGCGCCCAGCGAAGCTCCTTCCTTGACCAGGGTCCGCCTGTAATATTGGGCCCCGACCTGGGGGTATTTGCTGCGAGGGTCGATGATATTGGTGAACACCATCGACGGCCCGCAGAAGGCGTAGTCTTCCAGAATCACGCCTTCGTAGATGGACACGTTGTTCTGGATCTTCACGAAATTCCCGATGACGACGTTGGCGCCGACGTTGACGTTTTGGCCGAGAACGCAGTTCCGGCCGATCCGGGCGCCGGCCTGGACGTGGCTGAAGTGCCAGATTTTTGTCCCTTGGCCGATTTCAACCCCATCGTCGATATAGGAGCTCGGATGGACGAAATAGGGCTTATCGGACATGCAGGGCCTCCCGGCCGGAAATGAGATAGGGATGTCGTTGACCGCCCGAAGGATTCAACTCGATTTCGCGTATCCTGTGGACGATCTCTATGGACCTGGCGCTGTCGTCGATCCCGAAGCCCCGGCCTTCGAGAATATCCCGATAGATCGCCGTATGGAGTTCGGTGAAGCCTTCCGTGAATTCGAGCTCTTCCCCGTCGATCGTGATGCACCGGAAGGTTTTTTTGCCGGCTTGCATGATCGGCGAGGGAACGTCGTCGGCGCGGAGGGACAGAAACCAGCGGACGTCGGCCTTCTCGAGCTCGAGAAACCCGGCGGCGCGATCGAAGGTCCTGAGGTGGACGATGTTCTTCTTAACGCCGCCGAAGATCCAGATCAGGATGTCGAAAAAGTGGATGCCGATGTTGGTGGCGATGCCGCCGGACTTGTCCTCGTCGCCCTTCCAGGAATATTTGTACCAACGGCCGCGGCCGGTGATATAGGTCAGGTCGACGGAGTATCTGCGGCCGGAGGTATCGGAGTCGATTTTGTGTTTCAAGGCCCGGATGACCGGATGGAGCCGGAGCTGGAGGACGGAATAGACCCGCTTTCCGAACTCCTGTTCGAGCTCCTTGAGCGGATCGAGGTTAAAGACGTGGAGGACGAGGGGTTTCTCGCAGATGGCGTCCGCGCCGACCCGGAGGGCGAAGCGGATATGGGCATCGTGGAGATAGTTGGGCGAGGCGATGCTGACATAATGGATTTGACGGTCGTTCTTCGAGCGGCGCAGCTTCTCGACATAGCGGTCGAATCGCTCGAACTCGGTGAAAAAATCCGTCTCCGGGAAATAGCTGTCGATAATCCCGACCGAGTCGCTCCTATCCAAGGCGGCGACAAGGCAATGGCCCGTATCCTTGATGGCCTTCATGTGGCGGGGCGCGATATACCCGGCCGCCCCGATCAGCGCAAAATTTTTCATGAATCTCGCCTCTGTGTGACTTCATTCGAACCGCGGATGAGGAGGAGCCGGTTCGATAAGCTACCGCCCTTAGAGGGAACAATTGTTTGGAGACAACTTCTCATCACGCACTCCCATCTCCGTAACAATTGTATGCATTATTCTAAGGAGATTATTTTTTGATTGTCAAGGGCTAAATCAAGCCTTCGGGGGCCTTGGGGCCGGATCGGGCGCCTTAATCCTCTCTTTTCTTATAGCGGCCGTAGAACTCGAAAAGGAGAGCGATACAGGTAAAAACAACAAAAGAAGCCATCCCGGCCAAAGCCGAGTTCATGACTTTCGAAGGAGCGACCGGATAGGTCGACGGCTGGGGATCTTTCGTTAAAAGCGTATAATCGATCCGTCCCCTCTTCTGGTTTAAAAGGGCGTTTTTGTTCTTGATCTCCTCAATCTGGGTTTTATCTATCTCTATCAAGGTGCCGAGTTTCTTGATGCGGCCGATTCTCTTGGTCACCAAATTTTTCAAGTCTTCCTGATTGGCCCTTTCCTCGCTCAGATTCCTCTCCAGCGTGCCGAAATAGCGGAGGCTTTGTTGAATCTCGTTGGAATAGAGCAGGAGCGCGACCGCCTCGGAGCCTTCCCGCTTTTCGGCCAGGACCTTCTTGTGCTGTTCGTCAAGGTCCTCGATTCTCTTTTTGACGACGTCTTTTTCCGCGATCAGGCTCTTATCCCTCGCCTCCGAAATCGCGAGCTTATTCTTCAGGCCGACGACCTCCTCCTTAAGGCTCTCCGTTTCGTAGCCCTGGGCCTCGATGTCGATGTTTTTCTCCCTGATTTTATTCTCGTTGCTGAGAATTCCGCTTTCCAACGACTTGATCTCGACGTCGACCTTCTTGTCCAAATCGGCTTTGACCAAGAAATAAATCTGGTTGAGGACGGCCGTCGAGGTCGGAACATCCTTGTTTCGGATCGTCATCTTAACGAGTTGGGTATCCTTCAAATTCTCCGCCCGGACCCTGGGGATTTGACGGACGTCGATGTTCAGTTCGGCCGCAATGAGATGGCTATAGGCCTCCTGATTGATCTGGCCGACGATTTGCCTGGGGTCGGTGACGACGACCTCCTCGAATTGTCCGTTTTCGGTCTGGACCGAGAATCGCCCCGGTTGGAGGATGGCCGTGATTTCCCAGATCTTGGGAAGGAACAGGCTGATGACGACGGCCGTCAGCGCGCAGCCCACGGTTGGAAGAAGGATCAGCCATTTGCGTTTCAGGAGGATGTCCAGATAGGCCATAAGCTCGAAATCTTGTTCTTGCTCGGGCACGCGATCGTGTTTGCTCATGATCTTGCCACCTCAGACGTCCCAGCATACCATACGCGTCCGCACTTTTTCAACGGCGATTTAGCCTCTCGCCCGGGCGGGCCGGCCATTACAGGAATTTCAGGAGAAGCTTGTAGTTTTTATAATGGTCGATCGGAACACGCCCTATCTTGTCGGGGCTGCCCTCAGGAAGGAAGCTCGCCTTGGCGAACTCCCGCGACTTATCGATAGTCCCTCGATACCCCGCCTCGTCGAAGAAATGGATCGTGAAAACGTGATAGGTATCCGGTTTGTGAGCGATTGTCTCTGCGAGGATTGAGCGGGCGACGGTCTCAAGTTTCGGGCTGTCCGGTTTTTCCTTCAACAGTACCCAAAAGAAAATATGCTTGGTGTCAGACCCAAACTCCCGCATTTCCAGGATTTTCATGGGCAGGCCGCATTCCGCGGCGGCCTCTTGAACGTGGAAATTCACGGGTTTTTGCGCGACGGATTCGAACGCGACTTTCTCCTCCGCTCCCCGTTTACAGGAGGTCGTTACGGTAACTATCGCGAAAACCGAGACCGTCAAGACAAGCGAAACGGGCCCTCTCAAATCTTTCATGAATCCCCCTTTCAAGGTCGTCATTCGTGTCACCTGCGATCCAAAGCCAAGGGATCTTGAAGGCCTCGTTAAAACCGGGCCTGTTGCCGCCCAGGAAGCCGGGCTTAAGTCTTAACCTTTCGGCCAGCGAGGATTCCCCTCCTTAAGAACTCGAAATGACATTTCGCCTCACGGCTAGGATTGTCGAGTTCTTCAGGCTTTGATCTCAAAATATAACAAACCCGAAAAAAAGTCAAGATGGCGAATGCAGCCTATTGGACAGGAGAGTAATGCCGGGGCTCAGCTTCGGCGAACGGGTCAACTTTTTCTCCATATGATTCGTTTTTATTGAAGAAACTGAATAAAATGGAAATAGAGGGAGAAGACCGATGACGAAAACCGAGCTTCTCAAAACCATCGTAAAATCCGCCTTCTTGCTTTTCGCGGCGCTCGCCGTCTCGGGGGCGCCTTGCCTTTTGGGAACCGTTCAGGCCGCCGGCGACATTCCGAGCCTGTACGCGGAAATCGCGGGAAGCTATGAATTTTACCTCGGCCGGCTTTACATGGTCATCAGCATATCCCTGGATCAGGGAAAACTCTGGGGCCGCGTCCCGGGAGGAATCCCGCCGATTCCGGGCAAAATCCCCTAGAGCGGCGAAACGCTGACGCTATGGGCACGATAGTGGCGCTGATCCGGGTCCGTGATGTTCTGGGAGAGGGCCCTGATGAACCCGATGCAGAGCCTGCCCCCCCCGAAAGCGGACCCGCATTCGTAGTTGTAGTACCCTTTCTCCTTGAATGTGATCTTGAGCATCGCCTCCGCGGAGCCGAACGTCCCGTTCGTTTTGACCGACCTCACGAAGAAATTATAGTAGGAGGTGATGCCCGGATCGGACCCGGGTTCGACGCGGTTGTCCTGCCAGGACAGGTGAAAGACGCCCTTGGTCGGATTCCAGGCGACCTGCGGCCAATCGCCGACATAGTTGCTCGCCAGCGGAACGTCGCGGACGTTGACGGCTTTGTGGAGGAGCTTACCGGTGCGTGCGATCTGGGTGAAATAGACGACGGTCCGGACGTTGATGAGGTATTCGCTGAAGGCCATCCCAAAGGCGTAAGACCCCTTTTTCCCCGGACACAAGAAGAGGTAGACGAACGCGCCGCTGGTTTTTGCGCACGACGCCCGGCTTCCGACCAGGGCTCCCGCGGCCGAAACGGCCTGGTGATGGATGGCGCTTCCGTTTTGAGTGATCCAAGCGACGCCAAACTCCTTGCCGTTCCAGGCGATTTTAGCGAAATACCGGCCGAATTGGCGGCGGCCGGCGTTGGACGCGATCAAGACCTGTTTGCCGATGAGAGCGCCGGTCTTTGACAGACGCTTGAAATAGAGATTGGTGTCCTGATTGACATAGACGAATCCGGCTTCGCTGCCGTTCCAGGCCAGCGAACCCGCCCATTCATACGTCCAGGACGGTTCGGTCTTTAAATTGACGGGCCCTTTCATGACGGTCCCGGACGCGCTGACCTGCAGGGAAAAATAAGTGCGGCCGTTGTAGGAGTCGGAATAGACGATCAAATAGGAACTCCCGGTCCAGACGATGTCCGGGTATTCGACGGCGTATCCGTACCCGGACCCATGGGCATCGTACAGAAGGCGCGGGCCGCTGACTCGCTTCCCGCCGGCGCCGAGCGAGGCGAACATGAGCTTGTCGCCGTCGGTCACCCAAACCATGCCGAAGTTTTTGCCGTTCCAAACCAAAGCGGGATCGTGATCCTGGACCCGGCCTTTGACGTTGTCGACGACATTCCCCGTACAATTGATTATGGCGGCGTCCGGAGACGACGCTGGGTTGCCGATCCCGGAGGTGAATTGGACCGCTCCGGCCAGGATGATCAATCTGAAAAATAAACCATGGATTCCTTTTCGGGACATGGCCGATTCTCCTTAGATCGAGAGATTGCCTCAGCTTCCGTGATGCTTACCATATCATAACCGGGAACGACATATCAACCCGGGGAGAAGGCTTATTGGCCTCGATAATGTGTTCTAGTGGATATCGTCTATCGATGACCGCTTTATACTTTCCCGCCTCTATAATCTCTTTGAAAAGGAGTATATTTTCTTTGTTTTCTTTCGGAATCGCAATTATGACTTTTTTGCTGCCGATTATTGCAGTCAACAGTGTAAAGATAAGGTTCTGCCATAAAAACCCCAGGTCAGTTTCAAGATAGACTCCACCTTGCTTAAGAGAGTTTTTACAGCGTAAAAACGAACTCTTGCCGACTGCGTCGAAAATAACGTCATAAGTTCGACCGTTCTTAGTAAAATCATCTTTTGTATAATCAATGACTGTATCGGCTCCCAAAGATTTCACTATTTCTACGTTCTTGGTATTGCACACCGCCGTAACATCTGCTCCGTAATACTTGGCAAGCTGTACCCCTGCAGTACCTATAGACCCAGATGCGCCATAGATGAGAATTTTTTGTCCGCTCTGAATATTGACTTTTCTCAGGCAAGTCAATGCAAGCGTTGCCCCGTCGCAGACAGCGGCGGCTTCCTCGTAGGTCATATTGACCGGTATTGTTGCGACAGCCCCTTCTTCGGGCAGGCATAAATACTCAGCATGAGCGCCAAAACTGTTGCCGGTCAATCCAAATACCTGGTCGCCCTTTTTAAATGATTGGACATCTTTGCCGACGGCTTCAATTTCCCCGGCGAACTCACTCCCCAGTATGCTTCTTTTCGGTCTGATGAGGCCGCTGAAAAATCTAACAAAAAATGGTTCGGGCTTTCGAAAGCCGCAGTCCGTTCGGTTGACTGTTGTCGCACGTATTTTTATCAGTAATTCATTGTCTTTGTGAACAGGCTTAGCTACTTCTTTGAGTTGAAGAACTTCGGGCGGCCCATATTTTGTATAGACAATGGCTTTCATAAGAATCTTCCAAGATGGCTTTGATTCGGTGACGCCGTGCTCATTTAAATTTCCTTTCATCTATATTTTTGGGAATTCATTAATTATATATACGTGTCTTTTACAATGGAAGTTAGCCTCACAAGCATTTCATACAACTCTCCGCTAGCGCATAGACGCCTCCCCATGTCGCAAATACGTAACAAGAACTGCCTAATCTCGCTTAATCTAGGCCAACGAAGCTAAAAAAGAAAACGAGGAAAATCGGGGAAAATCAGGAACATAGGCTGGCAGCGCTACGGGGATTCGAACCCCGGTCTGATGGCTGAGAACCACCTGTCCTGGGCCTCTAGACGATAGCGCCGAGAGGCTCCCAAAATACCAAAATCGTCATGGAGTGTCAATTGTTTAGGTGCGTTTGATAGGGGGACACGTCACTCAATCAAGAAATTGAGTACATGTCCCCTTATTTTCCATCCCTCAACCCAGAGATTGGGCACGGCCCTCAGCGCCGGAAGAAACGCTCCGTGAACTTCCACAGATTCTTAGGCGAATTGCCGGCCTTGATGGCGCGCCACTGGGGCAGGAGCGCCCCGAGCGACTTGAGCCTGGCCCCCAGCTTCCGGTGGTGGAGGAGGAGGCCGGCGTTCTTCATGAAACTGCACTTGGCCCGGTCGTAGGGGTACCACCAGAGTTGGCTCTTACGGCGGTGGAAGTCGTAGCTGACAAGCTTGATGTTGGAAATATCAAGAAGCCCGTAGGGGCCATGCGACCGTCCCACGCCCGTCTTCTTGACGCCGCCCCAGATCGCCTTGGGGTCGGTGAACGAGAACATGTGATCGTTGACCGTCACCGTACCCGCCTCGATCCTCTCGGCCAGCCACCGGGCTTTTGTCTTGCTTCGCGTCCAGACGGAGGCCGTCAGGCCGTATTCGCAGTCGTTGGCGAGGGCCATCGCCTCCTCAAGGGTCTTAAAGGCCATGATCGGAAGGGCGGGACCGAACGTCTCCTCGGTCATGATTTTCATGGTGTGGTCGACGCCGGAGACGACCGCGGGAGTCAGGAAATACCCGGGGAGGTCCTTGAGCCTCTTTCCCCCGCATAGGACCCGGGCGCCCTTGGCTCGAGCGTCCGCGATGTGCTCCTCGACGGTCTTCCTTTGGTCCTTGGTCGTCATCGGGCCGACGTCGATGTCCGGATCCAGCGGATTCCCGACCCTGAGGGATTGGGTCAGCTCGAGGACCTTGGCCGTGAACGCCTCCACGATTTTCTCGTCGACGTAGACCCGCTCGATCGAGGCGCAGCTCTGGCCGGTGTTCATGAAGGCCGCCCAGACCGCTCCGCGCGCCGCGAGGTCCAGGT
>Ga0299912_10000360_pt1 | contig 39882 bp, 42 predicted proteins | sample RVTome_2_FD_207667 | JGI IMG/M metagenome (GOLD analysis project Ga0299912, IMG submission 207667) | Soil microbial communities from uranium-contaminated site in the Upper Colorado River Basin, Wyoming, United States - RVT95D214 (version 2) ... | reverse complement strand
GTACAGACGATCACCGCAGATAAATTCACAAAAGAAGCATTGGTCCTGTTCGGCTCAATCATCGTTTTTATTATTGTAACGGCGTTAGCTCTGCATGCTCTGGCGTGGCTAATTACGGAGTGACTCTCGAAGAATGTTGAATGTCGAACAGGCAATTTTGAACTTCGAAGTTCCTTGTTCAATATTCGATATTCTTCTGAGAGCTTGCCTGCTTTTCAATAATCATTACCCTGCACGGACTGTTCAATCAGACCTAATTCAACCAGGGCATTAAAAGCGGCTTTTTGCTCAGCTTCTTTCTTGTTTGTCCCCCAGGCGCTGGAGAAGTGACGATCGGCGATGACTACTGCTGACTCAAAACACTTGTTATGGTCGGGCCCCTGCTCATCCAGTAATATGTATGCGGGCGTGAGATTGAATTTTTCCTGAGCGTGCTGCTGCAGCATGGATTTGTAGTTACCCTGAGCCTGTTCTGCATCAGCCTGGTCTATTAGTGAGCCGAAGACTCTTAAAATAAAGTTGCGGGCCGCATCAAAACCGCCGTCAAGATAAATTGCAGCGATAATGGCTTCAAGGAGGCTGGCAGCCAGAGAACCTGACAAGGCCCGGCTGGAGACCATCCCTTTGCCGACCTTTAAGAACTTTTGTAGGCCGAGCTGCCTGACAACACGAGAGCACGTGCCGCGGGAAACCAGCATGCTTTTCATCTTCGTCAGGTCGCCTTCCAGGTAGTTAGGAAACCGCTCGAAAATGGTTTGACAAATAACCACGGCCAAAATTGAGTCGCCCAGAAACTCCAGCCTTTCATTACTGAGCAGACGATTGTCGGCCGCCGAGGAATGACTTAGTGCCTTCTCTAACAGATTGCGATTGGAAAATTCATAACCTATGAGTTGCTGGACTTGCTGCAGAACTTCGTTGTCCATTTAGTTGTATCCTACGTTTGGTGTCTCATTTAGCCACGCCAGTCATAAGGCCCAGCCAGCAGGCAGTACATACCGACATATTTGCCGCAATATGCGCTGACAGTCAAGCCTTTTGTTGCGCGTCAGAACCCGGCAATAAACCCGAGGCGTTTCCTCTGCCGTTTTACGTTAAGCGCAACCGTAACGAGCCGTGCAACCGCTCGATGACCGTTTTTCGTTTATCGGTTGCATCCCGGCCCGCCGAGCATCACCGCAGGTCTTGGCGCTTGAGGATGCCGCCGGCCGGTCAACCTACCATTTGCAGAGTTGCTAAGGCAACAAACTTGTCATCGGCAACTTCAAATATTCCGTCAAGACCAGTTACGGTGAAAATTCCCCTTGTTGCCGGCGCAACACTGCACAAGACCAGCCTATGTCCACAGTCTCCGAGGAGCTTACGCAACTTCAGCAGCTTCGAAAGGCTCGAAGAAGTCACAATATCAACACTGGAAAAATCAACCACGATGTCACAGTCGCCCCTGTCACGGACAATCTCGGTTATGGTCTTGAGCTCGTCGCCCATTTCCGGCTCAGCAGGCAAGTCAACCAGAATGATGTCCTCCGACCAGTTCTGAATGGCCATTGCAAATCTCCTTTTTCTTTCCCAAATCAATTCAGAATTCCAAGGCTATAAGTGATGTATCGGCATAAGTTTAGGCCAGATTCAGTAAAAACAAGCCAGTTCTTGCCCGCCGGATGAAATCGACCTATAAAAAAGCCCCTGCGCCAGCAGGGGCGTGGGCATCATCATCCTCGATATAGGCTGCTCAATGCTCGCCAAGGAAACTTAAAAGGTAAAGCGGAAAGCGAAAAACTGTTGAATTCCGCAGTTTTGCCTTTTTACCTTTGCGTTCTACGCTTCTTCTATCGCAGCCTGTCTAACAACTTCATAAAATTCCGTTTGGCTTTGAACTTAGTCCTTAAAGAAGACACGTATTGGGCAAATTCCTCTTCCTTGTCCAGGCCTTTGGTAAGCTCCCCGATTTTCTTAATCAGGCGTACCGCCTCCACGTAGGCATCTTTGCTGGTCCGCTTAACAATTGGTTCGACCTGGGCCTGGTAAACGCCTATGGCATCCGCCGGATGGCCTTTTTCTCGCAACTGTGCCAACTGCATCCAGAGGTCGTCGCTGCAGCCTCCCGTCCGGGCCTCGTGCCAGGCAGCCTCGACATCCTTTTCCCAGATAAATATTTCAACGAGCGTGGAATGGTCCGTAGCCCCATACCAGCGTCGGTCTGCTTGGGTTCGGCCTTTCTTTTCGTGGGCAATCGTCTTTCGAATATATTCAAGGGCCTGTGGCCGCCAGTTGGGCCATTCTCGGGTGCGGTCTGCGTGTTCTTTAAGCTGCCTGTACTTTTCGGGGTGCGGATGGTCGGCGAAATTTGCCCAGATAAGCTGCATTGCCTCGCTGTGGCGTTTTCGTCGATGATATTGGTCGGCAAGAAATTCTCGCAGTCGGCTGTCCGTATTCTCTGGGAAGGCCTGCAATCCTTTTTCAGCCCACTCCAGAGCCTGGTCTGGTTTGCCGGCATCTATATACGTTTGAGCAATCTGAAGGAATCGGTACTCGCTTGAAAGGTCTCTGCTCTGGACAGCTACAAGCGATTCGACACCGTCATCGACACAAGCCAGAGCCTCCATAATCGAAGTCAGCCGGTATCGGCGGTGGTCATAAGCCCTTTCCATCTGGCCAGGTTTAAGTGCCGGCACTTTTGCCCACTCAGCCTCTGCCAGATTCCGGTAAACTGTCAGGCCTTTTTCGCGGAGCACATCAGCATAAGTTTCGGCTGCGCCGCCAAAAGTGTCCCAATCTGTGGTCAGTTCCCAATTAAAGAGACGCCCGGCTAGCGCTTCAGGGTCCGGCTTGGCTTTTGCACACGCTTTGTGATGAATTTCCTGTAGGCGTTCCAGAATAGGGGTCATATATCCATCGGAGTCGTCCATTTCACCAAGAGCCTTCTCAACTCGGCCAAGTGCATGTTCTGTTAGCTCAACAACTTCCTGAGCAAAGCCATCTGCCAGCAGCTCATCCATGCAATCAACTACATTGCCTATTCTTCCGGCAAAACCGTAAGCAGCCTCGTAATCTACAAAACCCCGCGTATTGGTGGCTTGATTGATCGTTTGCTCAAAGAATTCCAAATCGGGGCCTTTTTGCTTGGAGCGGGCGGCCTTGAACATCAGCCGCTCGCGGAGCTTGTCGTCTTCCATCATCTGCTCTACGATGATCTCAACCAGCGCGGAGGTTTCCTGGGCTGATAAATACTCTCGTACGTCATCGAGCGTAACGGCTGGCTTGGATTTTTTAGATTTTGCTTTTTGCCCGGAAGACATCTGCTTGGTGGAAGCCACGCCCCCCTCAAGATACATCAGGCCGACGGCTACACAGTGTTTACAGAATACCCCGGCATCTCCCATCGGGCAATCGCACGAGCCGTCAAGCTCGCCATCTTCAACCCGCAGCTTTACATTATAGTTCTGCGTACCGGCAACCTTAGCGATCAGCGTATTTCTGTCTTCCAGCAGTGAAATTACTCTGCCCTGCTGGTGATAATCTATACCCCGCTCCCACGACCGGCTATCGGTCAGCTCCTTCAGCTGTGCCTTTGATATCTTCACTAAGTTGGACAAACCTCATATCAAATCATAATTTCCGGTCCAATTTTCTATAGCTTATAGCTTCGGCGATGTGTTCCGGCGCAATATTCTCCATGCCGGCAAGGTCAGCGATTGTCCGGGCGACCTTGCAGATTTTATCGTGGGCGCGGGCGGAAAGACCAAATTCGGTCATCGCCTGCTTGAGCATCAGTTCGCCAGCAGAATCCAATTTGCAGAACTTCTCAATCTGCTTGTGGGTCATCCTGACATTGGTCATCCCGACCCTGTCGGGACTGCCGCTGCCAAATCGCTTCGCTTGAACGTCCCTGGCATTGGTGACATCCTGCCGCATCGCCGCTGAGCCAAGCTGCTCACTTCTGGAGCGGAGCCTGCTGAAACTTATCGCAGGCACATCAATATGAATGTCAATTCTGTCCACCAAGGGCCCGGATATCTTCGACACATAGCGTTCTATCTGGCCAGGCGTGCACCTGCACCTTCTCGAATCCGTGCCGAAATACCCGCACGGGCAGGGATTCATCGCGGCCACAAGAATAAATTGTGCAGGAAAGCAAATACTGCCTTTGGCACGGGAGACAGTGACAAAGCCGTCCTCTAACGGCTGACGAATCATTTCGAGAACGTGCCGCGGAAATTCGACAAATTCGTCCAGAAACAGTATTCCGAAATGGCTCAGCGATAACTCGCCTGGCCGAGGCACCGTTCCGCCGCCAACTAACGCAGGGCCGCTGGCTGAATGGTGGGGCATCCGCACCGGACGTGTGGCCAAAAGCGCCTTGTTTTTGCCCAGCAGGCCCACCGAGGAATATACCCGCGTGGTCTGGAGCGATTCTTCAAGGCTCAAAGGCGGCAGAATGGTTGCCAATCTTTGAGCCAGCATTGTCTTTCCTGCACCGGGCGGACCAATCATCATAATGTTGTGTCCGCCAGCGGCAGCGACTGTCAGCGCCCGTTTGACGCTCTCCTGGCCTTTAACGTCTGCGAAATCCACCTCGTAGCCGGACGCTTCATTAAAAAGCTCCTCGATGTTGACGATCGTGGTCTCAAGAGGCAATTGTCCGGAAAGAAAGCCCACCGCCTGAGCGAGTGAACCGACGCCATACACTTCCAGGGCCGCAACCACAGCAGCTTCTTTAGCGTTCTCTAAAGGAGCGAGCATTCGACTGAAACCGTTTGCGGCAGCGGTCATCGCCATACTTAATACGCCGTTGACGGGTCTGACTCGGCCATCCAGCGCCAACTCGCCGACGATAATAAAATCCTTGACTGGTGAGCCGACCAAAACGCCCTGGCCGATGAGCATTCCCAGAGCGATTGGCAAATCGAAGGCAGGACCGGCTTTTTTCACATCCGCTGGAGCCAGGTTTATTACAGACTGGGTTCTGGGATATTTGTAGCCGCAGTTGATAATTGCGCTTTTGACCCTTTCAGTGCTTTCTTTTACCGCCGCATCGGGCAGTCCAACGATGATAGACTTTTCGAGCCCACCCCGCGCAACGTCAACTTCAACCTCACAGATTATGCCTTCGATTCCTTCAAGCGTAACACTGTGAAGCCTGGCTAACATATTCTGCTTTCCTTCGTTTCTGCAAAAGAATATCAGATGATGAGAATTAAGTCAAACAGCACGAAGAGGTTACGGCAGGCAAATTTTTCTAAAAAACCCTGTCTTTCTCATAATTCTCTCATTTTCGCTTTGCCAATATCGTACTCACAAAGCCAGATGTGTTGGGTAGCCGGACCACGGTGACAGGCTGTGAATTTCTTGGTCTTTATGCTGAAGGAGATAAGTTATGAAACCAAAATCAGGTTGGCTATACGCAATTCTCATCGCTGTCGGGTTGTCCATGATGCTGATGGTCGTAGGTTGTGCGTCTCAGGCGGCACCACAAGAGAGAAAAGTCTCTGTCCTGCCGGCAGACCTGCCGGCTGTCATAAGAAATGCTATCGAGGAAGCCTTTCCGAAGGGCCAGATCCTAAGAATTGAAAAGGAGGTTGAAGGGGAGTATCCGGGCCAGTATGACGTGGACATACGTTCCGGCGGGAAAGAGTACGAAGTTGAAATCTCCCCCGAAGGCAAGGTCGTTGAGACCAAGGAGAAGATGCCTGCAAAAACAGTCGGAGCCAGCGAGCAAGCCAAGAAATGGACGGAATCTTTCGGTCAGGAGAGCTGCACGTTCTCTTCAGTTGGCAAGAATCGGTTCTTTATTCTGGAGCCTGGTCATCAACTGGTACTGGAAAGTCGTACAGAAAAAGTGGTAATTACCGTCCTGGACGAAACAAAGAAGATCGGTGGTGTGGAAACCAGAGTTGTGGAGGAACGCGAAGAACTGAATGGTGAACTGAAGGAGGTGTCGAGGAACTTCTTCGCCATTTGTAGAGAGCATAGCGACGTATTCTACTTCGGGGAGGAGGTGGACATTTACAAGGGTGGTAAGATAGTCGGACACTCGGGACAGTGGAGAGCAGACGAGAAGAATTGCAGAGCCGGAATCATGATGCCCGGGACAATTCTTCTGGGCGCAAGACATTACCAGGAGATCTCGCCGAACGCCATGGATAGGGCTGAAATATTGAGTGATGACGTGACGCTGAAGACGCAGGCGGGGACATTTAAGAACTGCATACGAATAGAAGAAACGTCCGGATTAGATCCCGATGAAAAATGCTACAAAACCTATGCACCAGGTGTGGGCCTGATTCAAGATGAAGAACTGGTGCTGACTAAATATAACAAAGCGAAATAGGCAAGCATCTTACTTAATAGAAAGAGCTTACGACAAGCGGGAACTCTTCAAAAAAATTGTTTTTCTCACAATTCTCTCATCTTCGTGTTGGTACTATCATAGTCGCTGAAATTGCGAAGTTCGAGCTGAAAACGTGTCGGTCATTTTTCGAATAAGGAGAAAGAAAATGCTAAAGAAACACTGGAAACTGGTTGGTATCATGGTTATGGTCGTTGCTGGTTTAGCACTGTGTATTGGGGCAGTGGCTAATAAGCAAGTCGCAGAACAAGCGAAGACTCTATCCGTCGATCAGGTCCCTGCCGCCGTCAAAGCGACCATTCTGGCCCAAGGCGGAACTATCGAGGAAATCGAGATGGAAACTGAGAATGGCCAGACCGTCTACGAGGCCGAAGTCGTCATAGATGGGCAAGAAAAAGACGTGAAAGTCGCTGCCGATGGAACAGTGCTTAGCCAAAAAGTGGACGATGATGACGAGGAGGATGAAGCTGACGATGATGAAGATGACGACGATGATGAGGACGATTAGACACAGGAGAACTAATGACACATCAAGTTCTCGCAGCTAAAATATACACCGTTGAGTGATAAAAGATTGTTGCTCAGCGGTTTTTTTTGGTCCTTCAAATGCGGTTGCTGCTTATTGAAGACTACCGGCCTTTGCAGCAGTCCCTTACAAAGGGGCTGCGAGAGACAGGTTTTGCGGTGGATACCACACGCGATGGCCAAGAAGGTCTCTGGTATGCGATGAGCAATGATTACGACGTAATTATTCTTGACCTGATGCTGCCTGGCATGGACGGCCTGAGCCTGCTCAAGAAGCTAAGGGCTGAGGGCAAACAAAACCATGTATTGATTCTGACCGCCAAGGACACTTTGGAAGACCGCGTAGCCGGTCTGGACCTGGGTGCCGACGACTATCTGGTAAAGCCCTTTTCTTTTGAGGAGTTGTTAGCACGAGTCCGTGCATTACTGCGTCGAAGCTATCGGGAGAAGAACCCCGAGATCAAGATCCAGCACCTGCGGATTGACTTGACGACACAGAGGGTTTGGCACGGTCGGGACGAAATTCGGCTTACACCGAGGGAATATGCCCTTCTCGAGTACTTGGCCATGCGGGCCGGGCAAACGGTGTCCCGCACAGATATATGGGAGCATGTCTATGAGTTTAAATCCACGGCATCAAGCAACGTAGTCGATGTCTACATCGGCTATTTGCGAAAGAAAATCGAACAGCCAGGCAAACCTCCCCTCATCTATACCGTGCGGGGACGTGGCTATATGCTGGGGCCAAAAGCATGATGCGCTCACTTCGAACTCGTTTACTTTTCGGCATTATATGTGGAATGTTGCTGCTGCTACTGACCTTCAGCCTCATAGTTTACACCGTGATTCATCGTGCATTGCTCAATCAGTACGATGCTTCGCTGGCATCTGTGGCGGGCATATTGGCAGCCTCGGTGGAAATAGATGAGAACAAAATTGAGCTGGAGTCCGATGTTCAACAGATGCCTGAGTTTCTCAGGACAGATCGACCTACTTACTACGAGCTCTGGCGGTCGGACGGCACCGTGGCACTCAGATCACCTCTATTAAGTGCAGACGATCTTGTGCACCTTGAGGGCTCCATCAACGCCCTTGTCTTTGCGATGTCACAGGACAAAAATAGTAGACCACTACGGGCCGTCGGTATGAAGTTCATACCAAGGTCTGCAAATACCGACGATAAAGAGCAACCGCAGCTTATGCAAGAACAGGCGATTACTCTCGTGGTGGCTGGCGATGCCACCGGTTTACAACGCCAATTGGGCTTATTACGATGGCTTCTCTTGGGAGCCTCCGGCGTGACAACTGCTCTATCGGTTTTTATCGCTGCTGTTGTGGTTCGACAGGGCCTTAATCCTTTGAACTCCATCGCGGGTGAAATCGCCGCTATCAAGGAGGACGATCTGACGGTACGTGTTGGAACTACGTCAGTCCCAAGCGAGATCGCGCCGATAAAGAACCGATTGAACGACCTATTATCCCGGCTCGAAAATGCTTTTACGCGAGAGAGACGCTTCACCTGCGATGTCGCCCATGAACTACGAACGCCTTTGACAGGAATCCGCTCTACAATTGAGGTAGCCCTACGGCGCGCTCGCAACACCGCTGAATATCAGACTGTACTTTCTGACTGTCTGACAATTATTGAAAGCATGCAGACGATGGTGAATAACCTGTTGATGATTGCCCGGCTCGATGCTTGCCAGGTGGCTTTCCGCCGGGTGCAGATACACCTGGCTGAACTGGTGAATTCCCGCTGGCATCCATTTTCGGGAAAAGCAGTTGAACACAGGATCGCTTTCGAGAACCGCGTTCCAAACGATGTAACGGTCAATTCAGACCCTGAGAACTTCTCCATGGTTTTGTCCAATCTTCTGGACAATGCCGTCGAATATACGAACGACGCCGGCCAAATTTGGGTGACGGCCCGTCATACCGATGATTCCATAGAGCTCACCGTTGCCAATACAGGTTGTCAGCTCACGAGCGGCCAAGTCGCACAGGTATTTGACTGCTTCTGGCGCAGTGATTCATCTCGCACGGGCACAGGCACCCACTGTGGCTTGGGCTTGCCTCTGGTTCAAAGGCTTGTCAGGGCGCTAGGCGGTTCTGCCGCTGCCGAGGTACAGCCCGGCGGGGTATTTACGATTCGGCTGACCCTGCCGGCATCCGCCCCCTGCAATGGCCAGAAGAATCCCGAAATAAAAAGGCCATAAGTATAACGCTTATGGCCTGTTAGTTCGTAACTGAAAACGTATTTCTGTATAATCGAGTTGTTAGACTGCGGCAAATACAGGCGGCGGTCGAATCCAGATCGGGAAATGCAGTTTTCTCGGAAAACTACCTTGCTCGACTGCTTGATACTGTAATCGGTCTATGTAATCCGTCACATCCCGATGGGCCGATGCGGCAAGAACAAACCATACCGTCCCAGCTATGGACTTTATGACCTTCATAGTCTACCCCCTGACGAACCTATTTATTCTATCGGCTGTAAGTAGATTTTTTCCTTAGCCAAATCAGGGATGAACCCGCGGTAAAGCCGCCACCAAGTATTTAGCCCCGCAATCCCTGCCCGACCGGCAGGCGGGCTTCGACCCGGCTCAGAGATAGCCCTGAGCGTGCCGAAGGGACAGGTTTATTGCGGGGTCCGTCACCGTGCCGGCCCCTGCCTGCGCAGGGGCAAGCTTGTCCCCGCCCCTGCTTTCGCAGGGGTAAACTTGTCCCCGCAAAAGCGGGGAGCGGGGAGCTAAACTCCCCGACCCCGCGTTTTCAGTACTGATATCGGCCCTTTTTTGGAAACTGCTCTGCCGTGAGGGTCAGATGAAGCGGTAAAAGAAGGAAGGGATAAAAACCAGCGGCAAGTCTTTCTTGCCGGCTATTTGCTTCTTTGCAGCAGAGCAATTGCCAGTTGCCGGAGCGTATCAGCTTTATGGCCGAAGGGTTTTACTACCGCTACTGCCTCATCGGTCAGACTCTTGGCCAATCGTCTTGATTTTTCTATCCCCAGTACAGCCGGGTAAGTTATCTTGCCCGCTTTCTGGTCTTTGCCGGCAGTTTTGCCCAGTTGCTCGCTCGAAGCACATACGTCAAGAATATCGTCGGCTATCTGAAAGCCCAGACCAATCTTCAATCCGTATTCAGACAGGCGGTTCAATTGCCGGGCATCAGCCCCGCCACAAATAGCCCCCATCGCGGCAGCACAGCGGAACATTTTGGCTGTCTTATTGGTATGAATATACTGCAAAATCTTTTTACTGCCGGCGTTTTTTTCCGCCTTTAGGTCGGCTACCTGGCCTGCAATCATGCCCGCTGGCCCAGCCGCCTCCGCCAACTGGCTAATTAGTTCTACCGCGATGGTCGGCTCATCAATCTTCTTAGCCAAAATTTCGAACGCGAGTGTCAAAAGAGCATCGCCCGTCAATATCGCGGTCGCCTCCCCAAAGGCCTTATGGCACGCAGGCTGACCCCGGCGAAAATCGTCATTGTCCATAGCGGGCAAGTCGTCGTGCACAAGCGAATAGGTGTGCACCATCTCAATTGCCGCCGCTGCAATTTCAGCATTGTGATTTACCTCGCCGCTGACCAGCTCGCAACACCAGAGCACCAGCACCGAGCGTATACGCTTGCCCGGCGAGGTAAGAGTATACCACAGTGCCTGTTTCAAGGGCTGCTCGATGTATCCGTGCTCAGCCAAAAGCCGCTGCAGGAGATAAGTGACCGATTGTGCCTTGCCACACAGCAGTTCGTTGAAATCGCAATGGATGGGCTTACTAACCGCCATCGCAGCTACTCGTTTACTGAGCCAGGATTTTGCGTTCTTACCCAAAACTGGTATTATAAATACTCCTGCATACTTTTACAGCGAATTATGAAGGCAGAAAGATTGTTGATTCTTGGCGTTACTGGCTCAGGCAAGGGGCGATTGGCTTTTGATTTGGCCAAAGATTTGGACGCCGAAATAATTAGCATCGACTCGATGAAGGTCTATCGGCGAATGGATATCGGCACTGCCAAGCCGCCTAAAGAAGCACGCGCGCAAGTTAAGTACCACTTGATCGACATTGCGGAGCCAAGCGATTCATTCAGTGTAAGGAGTTTTCTGGATAACGCGCTTGAGGCAATCCGGCAGATAAGAAGCCGAAATAAACCCGTAGTCGCGGTGGGCGGAACCGCGCTATATATAAAGGCACTGCTTTACGGCCTGTTCGAGGGCCCAGCAGCCAACAAGCAGATTCGGGCTGAGCTGAGAGCACGGGCGGAAACTGGCGGCCTGGAACAGCTTTATCGCCAACTAACACAAGTCGATCCGGAAGCGGCTGCTCGCATCCACCAAAACGATGCCAGGCGTATAATCCGGGCTCTGGAAGTGTATGAGCTTACGGGCAAGTCAATCTCCAGCTTCCAGCAGCAGTGGAACCCACAACAGACGAACGACGAGCGACGAGAGACGAACTATGATTGGAGGATAATCGGGGTGCGAAGGGAAAAAGCCGAGGAAAACAAAAGGATTAACGCCAGGGTCAAAAAGATGATCGCTGCCGGCCTGGTTGATGAAGTCAAATCTCTGCTTAGCGAAGAAAAACCGCTAAGCGCGCAGGCTCGATGCGCCATCGGCTATGCCGAGATAATCGACTATCTGAGCGGTAAAACAACCTTGGAAGATGCGATTGAGCTTATAAAGAAGAACAGCCGCCGGTTAGCCAAGAGCCAGCGCACCTGGTTCAAGACCTTCAGAAACGTCCACTGGCTGGACATCGAGTCATTCGAATCCGACGAGAGAGTTTTCCAACGCGGCAAGCAACTAATAACAGATGGAAAGTAGCGCGTCGGAAACTAAGGGCTGCGCCAAAAACCGTACCTAACCTGCCGTCGTTTATTTAGACCGTTTGCAGTTGGCGTTGGGCCCGCAGCACGGCAGCGGTATCACTTAGAACCAGTTGCTTTATCAAACTGGCTGGAACCACGGTGAGGCCCATATTGAAGATTTTCTCCTCCACCATTGATGCTACCGTCCGTGCGGTCTGCCGGGAAAGGCCGTGCTTGCTGACGAGGTCTTGGACTATTCTGCCTTTATCCCAGCGAGACCGGTCGCCACCCTGCTCAGCCTCGCAGAGCAGCTCAGCATCCGCCAGTTCCTGCATATCGACCGCCACAACTTCAATTCGACCGCGCCTAAGCTTACGCTCGAATTGATGTTCAGTTAGCGCAACAGCGGCTTCTTCGTATCCGGTCGCGGACAAAACCGCCTTGATGATAGAAAAGATTTCGCTGCTGGTCACACTGTGCGGATCGTCCCTGCGGTATAAATAATATGTCACGACCTCTGCAAGCTCCTCCGCGACGCGTATATCCGGCTGACTGACCGCGACCAGAGCGTTACTGATTGTGCCTATGACTTTGGTGTGTGAGTACTCCTCGACAGTTCCATCCGCCTTTGTAACTTCGAGCTGCGTTTTCATGTGCTTACCCTTGCCTCCGTGCACAGCTTAGCAACCAAATGCTGAAAGCAAAGCATAAAACCGTACAATACTAATTTGAACAGGTCTTGGTCTCTAAGTCAAAGGTTTTTTCTCCTCACTCGTCAAAAAGCTTAAGCTGCTCGACAGGCTCGGCGTTCTGAATAACTTTGCTGATTTCTTCAATCAGCTCATTTGCGTCTTCGAAATCACGGTAGACGCTGGCAAAGCGAATGTAGGCGACCTTGTCGACTGTGCGGAGGTGCTTCATTACGCTTTGGCCGATAAAAACCGACGTAACCTCCTTCTCGAAGTTTCGCAGGATGTCCTCCTCGACCCTGTCGGTGATCTGCTGAATCCGTTCAGCCGAAACCGGCCTCTTGTAGCAGGCCTTCTGCAAACCACTGACGATTTTGTCCCGCTCGTAAGGAACCCGAGACTTATCTTTTTTTACCACGTGAAGCTTGAAGCCTTCGCCGGCCTTTTCATAGGTGGTGAAGCGTCTTTTGCACACCAGACACTGACGCCGGCGTCTAATCACTCTGCCGGAATCGCTGGACCGTGAATCAATGACCTTATCCCTGTCTTCCTTGCAAAAGGGACATCTCACAAGCCAGCTCTACCTCCTTTGCCTCTTAGCATTTGGCCTTGCGGCACGCCTATTTTTGCCGCCCGTCAATTCAATACCACATCTCGTCCCTTCACATATTCTAATGCCAACATATAGTGTGTCAAAGAAAATTTTTGCTTCGATGGCAGGCAAGGTAAACCGACCTTGAAATCGCCCAGAAACCACATGATATTTGGCCCCGCAATTCATTGCGGGGTTATGTTCGTTGTTGTAGGTGTGCCGTTTGGCGTTCTACACGAGGTCCTGCGGCGCCAGCAGTTCGCGCATAAAAAAAGCCCCTGCGCGTGCAACGCAGAGGCCAACTCGGAAAGAAACTTACGTAGCCCCCCTTAAGGCTCTACAATGGGCCCCCCCGCTTGGCGGGAACCCAAATTCTTCCCTCCAGCCAGGGGCATTACCCTCCTCTGCCAGGCACTGCTTGCCGGCACTTGACCGGCGGAGGCGCCAAGTAAACCAGACTTTTTTATCTGCGGCTAACCCCCCTCACTACAAAGAAAGCAGACTCGCCCGGCATTGGATTACTCCTCCATCCTATTAAAGTCTAACATAAGAATCTTCGAGAGCCAAACCACGACAGCCAACTTTCCACTGATGAGCAAATCGTGCTCAAGATTCGGCTCTTTATCACCGGCCCGGTGTTAGGCGGTTATGCTTCTTCGATTTTGGCCACACTTCTTAGCTGGTCTAAAAACTTGTCGATAGTGTTTTGCCGCATCTGCTTTGCAAGCTCATCTACTATCTGCTGCTTTATCTCTTTAAGGCTGGGCACGGCGCCAGGCTTTCTGTCGTACACCTTAGCTACGTGAAACCCGAACCGAGTTCGAAAGATGTCACTCACTTGGCCGACACCCAAATTAAAGACCACGTCCTCGAATTCTTCCACTAACTGCCCCTTAGTGACATAGCCTAAGTCACCACCCTTATCTGAGCAGTCGGTATATTTATCGACCACAACCTCAAAAGCCGCACCGCTGTCCAATTCTTCATGTGCTTTTGTCATTGTGTCCAAAGCGGCTGCTTCATCTGTCCGCCAGTCTACATATTTGACTATATGAGCTACTTTGACCTGCTCGGCTGATCTGAACTGCTCTTGGTTCTGCTGGTAGTACTGCTCAATATCAGCTTGTGTTGGTTTAGGCAGAACGCTGCCAAGGTCATTTAGCTTCCGCTCCACCCTCATTTGCAGCTCAACGACCTCTTTGAGTTTCTCGTCGTTTTCTATGTCAAAGTCTCTGTAAAGCTCTTGCCGGTCTTCGTACCGCTCTTTTAATCCGGCAATTACTGCTTGCACTTCATCGGGCGGGATTTTGTCCCCGTCTTTTTTGACCTCCTGATTGAGCAGAACTCTTTCGATCACATTCTCTCTGGACCATTCAAGCAGTTGAGCCTCTCGCTCTTTAGGGTCCTGCTCGGCAAAAACCTCTTCATACCGCGGCCTCAAGCGATCTACTTCCTTCTGTATCGCCGCATCTTCAATTCTTTCACCGTTAACAATCAAAGTCATTTTCGTTATTCCTCACCTGAAATCACCATTAGCCCTTAGCTTTTGCGTACCAATCTGGATCCTGCGCAAGTTTTTCTCTGGCTTGTTGCGTACACATGGCAAAAGCAGGATGGGTGCTCTCCCACGCCCGCTGCGTGAACGGACTCTTACGCATCTTTTGCACTTCAGCCGCAACCTCCTTGAAATAGCTGCCATAGATGTGCAGTGAATCGCTTATATCGACGTACCTGCCCACCGCGACCGGCTGATTGATTTTCTGTGATATTGCCTCAGCAATTATCCGTTGAAGGTCGGTAAGTGCGTAAACATTCATAAACCATGCTTTGTACAGGTCTCGGCTTCGCCAGTGCGTATTCATATTAAGTACAAGCTGTCCCGCTTCGTTGGCGACCAGCCGGCACCAGACTCTCTGCAGGCAAGGCGGATGCTCGGTCGCTGGGTCAGCGGTGGGCATCCAGGTTACCGCCTGTGCTCTGCGGCTGTGGCCGGCTCGCGATAGGCAGTCGACAATATACTGAACCTGGTCGACCTTTTTGAACGGTTTTGCCGAATCGGACCGCCCCATATTTTCCACCGGACAATAGGCAAATAGTCGCTCGTGGTAGGTATACGTCCATTTGCCCGCAGCAGGGTCGATCCAATGATCGTGAATGCCGTTGACCACCTCCTGCCGGTATACCTCCAATTCTTCAGGCCCGCCGGGAAAATTCTTGTGGATTCTCGGCTCACAAAATGGATTCATAATGGTAACTATAACCGTTGCGTCCTTGCTCGGCGGGTCTTCTGGCTTATCATATTGGGTTCTAATATCGACACCTTTATCCCACACCGCCAGGACAGCTTTTTCCCACGCCTCCGGCAGACAGTGCACGGTTATCGAGATTACCGGTAAGTTCGCAACTGTTGCTCCAGTACCCATCTAAATTTCCTCCTGGCGGATTTCAATGCCATTGCTGACAAAATCAGACATCGACTGAGCGAATCACTCAAGCATCTACACCCAAGATTAACACAGGGATGTCGATATTGGAAACCCCCCTTTTCTCCAAATCCCATACACACTGTTCAAAAGATGACCCTCCAGTTGACATTTTATAGTTGAATCCTTTCACAGGGACGATCTCCACCCCGACATCGATGATACCAAGATTGTGAAAGATCGGCATCTTGGCTAAGACGTCATAACCCACACAGGCATACGCACCAAACTGAACCTCCACACCGAGCCTGTCTTTCACAAAATCCATCTGGCGAAATGCACCTCTTCCCATGGGCTTGGGTTTGTATCCGTTTACGTAGAACTCGGCGGAGTACTCGCACATGACTCTTTTTGAAGACCAGCCTTTTTGGGAGAACAGTACCCGGAAAGCATCGTTCATTCCCTTAGGGCTGTACAGCAGGCGGCCCGACATGGTCTTTTCTTTGCTCGTTTTGGTTTTACACTTAGAGGCATCTATCCTGCGGATTATCTGTTCGATTTCCTCCAACAAAGGCGCGTACCTTTCTTGGACAGTCTCAAGGCCCTTGTTGAAGGAATACCTGCCAGCGATTCTCATCTAAACAAGCCCCCCTCAGTATCTGCAGGACTCCTGTCGGTTGAAACCTGGCAACCCTTCTCCTTTCTGAAGGCCGGTATGGTGGCGTGGTCCCTCAACAAATTCTCCATATTCAGATTCCATCACGGATAATTTCTGAAAAGCGTCACGTCGTTCTGCCCTTGCCTCTTCCACTTCTCACGTCAGATGGTTCCTTTGAGGAGCTGAATTTGACCAGCTTCTCCCAGTTGATTTTGCCGTCCTCTTCACAGAAATCTTTTCCGAATTCAATGGTGAACTTGTTGATTATTTGAGCATAAGCTTCGCTAAACTGTTCGTTTCGTTCTCTTGCCCTATGGCCGAGCGGCTCAATAATCTCAGTGTAAAGGTTCTCATTACCTGAGATAAACTCCCAAAACCTCTGGCCGCAAAGATTCAAATATTCACCTTTGTCCGGCTTATTATCGCGACCGTAGCAACAGGCACATATCGCGACGATCTTTCTGCCGGGGGCGTTGGTTCGTAGAATCCTTTTTGCTTTGTTAAACTCACGTTTCATAGCAGTAATCTGCTGGCTGTTGCCCCAATTGGGACCAGACTTTATAGTCACGATGTATTTATTGTTGTTACTCTCAAATTCCAAGTCGATACCTTCAGCAGCAGATTTGTTACCACTGTGAACCCTCTCACATACGAATAATGCCAATCGTTCCAGGAAACCACCAAAGATTGTCTCCTCCTGCGAGGACAGGTGGGCGTCCAGAAGGACCTTAACTATATCCTGGGCAGTGAGAATACTCTTGGCTTTGAAAAGGTAGGGATTCTTGCGCTTCAACACCTCGCGCAGTTCCAGGCCGCTTAGCCTCTCCAGTCTTTTGGCATGAAAGGTTCCAATGTTGGCTTGAACATATTGCGCAACTTCGTTAATGTCCAACTGTCTCATAGATGACCTTACTGCTGGCGAAGAGATGTTTCTCCGCCGCCATATCTTTCATCTTCGCCTCTACCTTATGGTAATACTCCGGCACAATCTCGATGCCGACTGTGTTGCGCATCATTTCATGGGCCACGAGCAATGTTGTCCCGGAACCCATGAAGGGGTCCAAGACCGTATCTCCTTCTTCGGTGAAGAGCTTTATGAACCATTCCGGCAGAGCGAGTGGGAAGACAGCACTGTGATCTTTGTTGTTGCATTCGGTTGCCAAGTGGATAACGTTGGTGGGATAGACCTTGTCCCTGTTCAACCAGTGAGAGACATTTTTCCCGAACCCGCTTTGGTTCTTGGCATTGTCTCTCGTTTTGTCGGTCTCGCTCAAGTTTCTTAGTCTTGTCTGGGCCCAGTCCCCAACGGGTACCATGACCGCTTCTTGATACATTTTGAAACTCCCGGTTTTGTTGAACTGCAGAAGTCTTTCCCATGCATCTCTGAACCGGTTGGGCCATTTGCCGGGGTAGCAGTTTTTCTTGTGCCAAATAAATTCCTCTGTCCAGCGCCAGCCTTGTTTTCTCATCTCAAGGATCAATTGCAGAACGTAAGTGTGGCGCTCGCTTTTGACGACCCGCTCTTTGATGTTTAGAATAAAAGTGCCAGTCGGCTTGAGGACTCTCAGTAGCTCTCTTGTTATCGGTAGGAACCATTCAACGTATTTATCGGGAAGGATACCACCGTATGTCTTTTTGCGACTATCACAATATGGTGGTGATGTGAATATCAGATCGACAGAACTGCTCCTGATCTCCTTGACCTTCTCTCTGCAGTCGCCAAGCATCAGGTTTGTGGTTACATCCATGTTTGCACACCTTCGGGCATAGACAGTGATACCTTTGTTCGACACCCGCTACTAGGTTGGTATTGTACCTGCTGGAGAGGCGGCGTCAAACTTGAACTGGCCAACTACGTGTAAAAGCTGCTGACGTTGGTTTCCTCTTTGGTTATGTTGTACATTTTGTGGTATCGCTCCGGCAGGTCGGCAAGGGCTCTTTTAGTGCCAAAGCCATATTTACTATCCAGCCAGCGACGAATAATCTCACGGCAGGTATCAACCATCTGCTTATAACTCATAAGCGGCAGACAATCAGCGGAGATTGAGATAACAGGGATCATTCCGTTGGCCGTGCTCATCGTCGTACCGGCTCCACAATACGAGGCTCGGCGCCCCGCCTGGGCTTCAGGAATCGGCTGATATCCAGCTCCTGTTCCGTAATCTTATAGTTGGCGGCGTAGCGCTCCGCAATCTCTTCCAACATTTGCTTGGCCCGGAAGGCGTACCAGCTATCGGGCCAGCGTTCCTCGATCTGCCGGCAGGCTTTCACCATTAGGCCATACTGCATGATGGGCAGCCTGCCGATGCTCCGCCCGGCAGCAGCCCAGGGCAGCAGCTCCTGCGCTTGAATATCCTCTATTTCCTCGAGCGGCTTGAAATACAGCGTGGTCGTCCCTTTAATATCGCTTGGCAGGACGACACCGGGAGTGCGTCCAGCGGGCTGGGTGGGAGCCGCAGAGGGCTGCTGCGCCAGTTGTGCCTGCGGTTCTGGTGCTGGTTTGCCTGGTTGCTCGGCCTTTTGCTCGTCGGCTGCTTTCGGCTCCTCAAGGAACTGCCTATCCCGATCGGCCATATCGTAAAATGTCTTCGGTTTCTCCGCCGGCTTGAGCTCACCGCCGGAAGGCAAAAAGCCCTTCACCAAAATAATTAGAACCAAAATTGCGACCACAGCACCGGCTATTTTCAGCCAAAATGTATTCATATTGTCACCAACCCGTGCCAATTGATGGTTGATTATTGACGATTGATTATTTATAATAGATTGTAACGGGTAGCCTGGTTTTATCAATAGTAAATAGTGGACGGTCAATTTCAGATGTTCACAGGACTCATAGAGGCGATTTGTGTTGTAAAGTCAGTTCGCCCGAATGCGGGCGGGGCTTCGTTGACGGTTGACCTGAGCAATTTGGCCGAGCAGTGCAAAATCGGCGATAGTATTGCCATAAATGGTGCGTGCCTGACCGTCGCCGAACTGACAGGCGGCCTTGCCGTATTTGAGCTTAGCGCCGAAACGCTGGCAAAAACAACGTTGGGCAAACTTAAATCCGGCTCGTTGGTCAACGTTGAGCGGGCGATGAAGCCGACTGATCGATTTGGCGGACATCTCGTGCAAGGCCATATCGATGGCACGGCGACGATTAAGGCGATTAAAAGGCAGGGCGAGTTTGCCGATATGGAATTTGCCGCCCAGCCGGAACTGCTCAGCCAGATGGTGATCAAAGGCTCGGTCGCCGTTGACGGAATAAGCCTGACGATAGTTAGCTTAAACCAAAGCAGTTTCAGCGTCGCCCTGATACCGCAGACCCTAAAGAAGACCACGCTCGGTACAGCAAAAGTCGGCGACGCAGTAAATATCGAAACCGACATAATAGTAAAGACGATAAAAAGTTATCTGGATCAGATTTTGCCACAGAAGCAATCGCTAACGGTCGAGAAATTGAAGGAATTAGGCTTTTAGACGATTGGATGGACAAGACTAACAACAATTCGATATCCGAGCAGATGGTCATCGGCGTGACGATGGGTGATCCTGCGGGCATCGGGCCGGAGGTCGTGGTAAAGGCGCTGGCCGATCCGGACATCCGCCGGGCTGCGAAGTTCATCGTATTCGGAATGAACGAGCAGCTCTGCTACGCCGCCGATAGGGCGGAGATCGAGCCTTTCTGGGGCCGGCATCAGCACGAAAAAATCAGCAGAGATTACCCCTGCAAAGTCGCCGTAGCCGATTACGATGAATATTCAGTCCCACCCTGGATTACCGGTCCCAGCAGAGTTGCCGGCGAAGCCTCGATAAGGTTCTGCCTCGACGCGATTGATGCTGCGCGAGCCGGCATAATAGACGCGATGGTGACGGGTCCGATCAGTAAGACCAGTTGGAAGATGGCTGACGCGGAATGGCCGGGGCACACCGAAATGCTGGCTCATCGCTGCAAATCAAAACGAAAAGCAATGATGCTTATCAGCGGGCCGCTAAAACTGGCGCTGGCTACCATTCACGAGGCACTATTCGAGGTTCGCCACAAATTTAGAATCGGCTGCGTCTTCGAGTCGATAGACCTATTAAATGACGCGATGAAAGAGTACTTCGGCCTGGAGAATCCCAGGATCGGCGTTGCCGCGTTGAATCCGCACGCCGGAGAAAACGGCCAATTCGGCGATGAAGAAGAACGAGTAATTTCGCCCGCGATTCTGTTAGCACAAGAGCAGGGAATAAATTGCTCCGGCCCCTTTCCAGCCGACACACTTTTCCTTCGCGCCGTTCGCGGTGAGTTTGACGCGGTGGTCGCGATGTATCACGACCAGGGCATGATCCCTGTGAAACTGCTTGATTTCGAGAATGCAGTAAATGTCACCATAGGCATACCTATAATAAGAACGGCGCCGGCTCACGGAACAGCCTTCGACATCGCGGGCAAGAATCTTGCCAATCCAAGCGGTATGAAAGCTGCAATAACTACTGCCATCCAAATGGCTACTACAAAGAAGACAATAAGTGCACAAGTACAACGAATGACCCCACATGAAATGTGGGATTGAATAATCCCCCGTGAGAACCCCGCAATGAATTGCGGGGCTAAATATTTAGCCCGTGGTTTCACCACGGGTTTATGACCTACGGGTCGCCGCGGGTTTGCACTACTTTATGCAGACGAAACAGCAAATCCAGCAGTTGCTCGCCGAAGCGGGGGCGCTGCCTAATAGACGGCTGGGCCAGCACTTTCTGATAGACCTGAACCTGATGCGGCTGCTGGTAGAGACTGCGCAAATTGAGTCCAGCGACGTTGTGCTCGAAGTCGGCTGCGGCACAGGTTCCCTCACCGAGGCCTTAGCCCAGCAGGCGGGCAAAGTCATCGCCGTTGAGCTCGACCGGATACTCTGTACAATCGCTCAAACCCAGCTCGCAAAAACTGAGAATGTTGAGATTATCAACACAGATATCCTTGAAAAGAAGAGGACGCTCAGCAGCCCTGTGACCGAGGCAATCGAATTGGCTCGCAAAGAATACTCAGGTCGGCTTCTATTGGTTGCGAATCTGCCCTACAATGTCGCTTCGCCGGTGATACTCAACTTAGTGACAGGCCCAACAGTGGCGGACGCGATGTGTGTTACCGTGCAAAGGCAAGTGGCGGAGCGAATGACAGCCGTCACCGGCAGCAGTGAATATGGCAAGTTGAGCATTCTGCTAACCGCAACCGGCGATGTAAAAACTATAAGAGTTCTTAAGCCCACCGTTTTCTGGCCTCAGCCGCAGGTGGATTCGGCGATGATCACGTTCGCCCGCCAAAACGAAAAGGTCGCCCGAATCAAGAACATACAGCTATTCAGCCAGACCGTGAATCTTTTCATGGGGCACCGCCGCAAAATGCTAAAGGCCTGCGCCAGATTGGCTCACGCCAGGCTCGGAAATGTCGACAACTGGCCTGCGATCTTTGAACAGTGCTCTATTGACCCAACGCAGCGTCCCCAGCAGCTTTCTCCGGAAGATTATATCGACATGGATTCGGCGAGCCACGCAGGATAGATGCTTCACACTTGTAAGTGCCGTAGTTAAAAGCACTTGTAGAAAGAAAACCTCCGAGTTTCGCCGCTGCCAAGTTCTGTCTGGTAGTAACGTCGGCGACACATAGTCAAAAAGACCAAAGACCTGTGAAAAATAAGCGCGTTGGTATTTAAATGCTTTAGCTGCAAGTTTTAATGTTGCAAGCAGAGAAGATTTGCAGTATAATTTGCCTGGGTTAAAGTAGGCCAGCGGGGCAAGACAAGACGATTGAGGGAACAGAAGGTTGGGTTTGCGCATCTGGTCAAATAAAGAATGAATCACTCACAAACCGAGGAGCAGCATTATGAGCAGACGCAAAGGGTTCACGTTGATAGAGCTTTTGGTAGTAATCGCTATCATTGCGCTTTTGATGTCAATATTGATGCCGGCAATGCAGCGAGTAAGGAAGCAGGCCAACGCAGTTAGGTGCCTGGCAAACCTGAAGCAATGGAACATTATCTTCGCTACGTACGTGGAGGAAAACAACGGCCAATTTCCAAGCGGGACAACGGCGCAGGGCTTTTGGTGGATAAGACAAATTGATGCCAAGGATAGAGACTGGAAAAGCATGAAGATATGGTTCTGCCCGACGGCTACAAAGCCTCTATATGACGAGAAAGGCACGGCAACGCGAAGATTCAACACGTTTGCAGCGTGGGGCATTTTTGGTTACACCGATGCCGGCTTAGGCCCGCATGGTATAGCCGGCAGCTACGGCCTAAGTGGCTACGTCCTCAGCACCAAGCCTGGGACCACCTTCGAAGGAGGTCGAAGAACCGACGACAATTGGAGAACTCCCCAGGTCTCAGGAGCAAATAATATACCATTGTTTATAGATGCGATGCGGTTCGACTTATGGCCGATACACCAGGATAACCCTCCGCAAGTCGAGGATATGCCCTGGGAGAGTAACAACCACATGAGGCGTTGCTGCATCAATCGACACGAGGGCTTTGTAAATAGTTCTTTCTGCGATTTCTCCGCCAGGAAAGTCGGGCTGAAGGAGCTGTGGAGACTGAAGTGGCACCGCAGTTTCCCTCTGGATGCTCCGCTGCCGGTCTGGCCCGATTGGATGCAACGCTTTAAGGAGTACTAACAATACTGATTATAAACAAGCCGACCATCGGCATCGCCCTTTCTTAGGGGGCAGAATTTTTGCAGAACCTATCTTCGGCGCAATAAGAGAGCCTGATATGAGCAAACCGAAAGGCTTCACGTTAATAGAGCTTCTGGTAGTAATTGCTATCATTGCCTTACTGATGTCAATACTAATGCCGGCACTGCGACGGGCGAAAGAACAGGCCAAAATGGTAGGCTGCCTGGCGAACCTGCGACAGTGGAACGTTATCTACGCGATGTATCTGCAAGATAACGACAGCAAGTTCTTCAGCGGCTTCGGCAATAATACCTACTGGTGGATAGCACAGTTGGACGACCGCTATGAGAGCTATATTCAAAACGACCTGTGGTTCTGCCCAAAAGCCACCAGACCTTTGTATGACAGGAACCAAACTCTTGCCAACAGGATCAATATCTTCTCCTCCTGGGGCATTTACACCAGAAGCTTCCAGGGGGTCAGCCAACTGTGCGCAGATGGTATTGCCGGCAGCTACGGACTTAACGCGTATCTGCTCGACAGCCCCGCCCCGCCCACCCACACGTTTGAAAACGGCATTCGGGTCAGCAACTTCTGGAAAACTCCACAGGTTCAGGGCGCCAGCAATATCCCGTTGATGATAGAAGCGCTGCGGTTCGATTTATGGCCGCAGCACAACGAAGGGCCTGCACAGTTCGAATTTGCCGCCTGGAGCGCCAACCACATGGGGCGCTGCTGTATCAATCGCCATGAGGGTTTTGAGAACGTCTCATTCTGTGATTTCTCCGCCAGGAAAGTCGGTCTAAAAGAGCTGTGGACGTTCAAGTGGCATAGGACATTCAACACAGCGGGCCAATGGACAAAAGCCGGCGCCGTCAGAGACACGGACTGGCCCGAATGGATAAGAAGGTTCAAAGATTACTGAGGCAAAGAGAGAAGTCGATTATGGATAAGCGAAAAGCCTTTACGTTAATAGAGCTGCTGGTGGTAATAGCAATTATTGCGGTATTGATGGCCATATTGATGCCGACTCTGAACCGGGCTAAGGAGCAGGGCAAGCGCGCCACCTGTTTGAACAACCTCAAGCAGTTGACGCTCACGTGGATTCTATATGCGGATTACAACGATGACAAGCTCGTGAACGGCGATACAGGGGAGTACGGCATACATAGTAACGAGACTCCCTGGGTGCTCAGAGACTGGGACCGAAATATGACCCTGTCCCAAAAAAGAAACGCTATCCTGAACGGCGCCCTGTACGCGTATTGCAAAACTGAAAAGCTCTATAGGTGTCCGACCGTCCGCATACAGGAGCAAATACTGCGGACATACTCTATAGTCGATTCCATGAATTGCAAGGGCTGGACAGATCGCGCGGATATGCCAGGTTCGCGGATGCTCAAAAGGAGATTAGAAATCCCAGAGCCGGCCTATAGGTTCGTATTCCTTGATGACGGCGGGGCAGGTTACGCGCACATGGGCGGCTGGACAGTCTATGTCCGGGAGGAGAGATGGTGGGACCCGCCTCCAATTCGACATGGTGACGGCACGACCTTTTCTTACGCGGACGGGCATTCCGATTACGTGAAATGGAAAGACCCTCGCACCATCGAGTTTGGTAAACTGGTCCCGCCAAGGGCCGGCTCGCCGGTACAAGCGGGCAATGAGGATATCCACAACGCCGCTGTGGGCGTGTGGGGCCAGGCAGCACGACACAATTAGGAGGCGCTGATCTATAACAAACTATCGGACATCTCGCCCTTTTATGCAAAAATTGAGAGCCTTCACGCTGATCGAGCTTCTGGTAGTGATTGCTATTATAGCGCTACTTATGTCGATATTGATGCCAGCACTGGGCCGCGTGCGTAAGCAGGCCCGCTCGGTAGCGTGTCAGTCGAACCTCAAGCAGTGGGGTACGATCTGGGCCATGTACACAGACGACAACAATGGGCTATTTCCAACGCGCAAGAGCCAATCCGGGCGTTGGATTGATGTGCTGTTCGATTATTATTATCGTGACCCCAAGATTCGTTGCTGTCCGATAGCGAGAAAGATCGCTTTCCCACAATATCCGCCGGGCGGCAGCGGAACGCTGGAGATCGGCGGCGACGCGACGACATCCTGGGGCAGATTGAGCCAGGACTCAGGTCGACCGGCCGGCACGTGGGGCAGCTACGGCATCAACGGATGGGTGTATGTAGCCGGGCAGGACCCCCTGTACGGCAAGCCCGCTCAGTTCTTCTGGAAGACGCCCAACGTAAAAGGGGCGTCGGAAATACCGCTGTTTTTGGACTGCTGGTTCTGGTGCGGCTGGCCGGACGATACCGACACCCCGCCGGCCTTCGATGGCCAGAGGTGGGCGGGCGATGAAAACGCTATGAACCGTTTTTGCATCAACCGGCACGAGCAAGCCATTAACGGCGTGTTTCTCGATTACACAGTTAGAAAAATCTGGCTGAAGCACCTGTGGTGCCTCAGGTGGTCTGGCCGGTTCAACACACACCGGGACCCGCCGGTCTGGCCGGACTGGATGAAGGATTATAAGGACCATTAAAAAGCTGGATTAGAGCGACATTATTTGATACAATAGTCAAAAAGGTTTGTGAGGAATACTCTTATGGCTAAACGAAACTGCAAAAGCTCAATCTATCGGTGCGGGTTCACGCTAATAGAGCTTCTGGTGGTAATCGCTATCATCGCGATATTGATGGCGATATTGACGCCGACCCTGCAGCGGGTAAAGGAGCAGGCACAGGAAATGAGTTGTAGGGCCAACCTGAAGCAATACGGCCTTGCTGAGGCTATTTATACGGACGACTATGACGGCACCTATCCGTCTGCGTGGACGTCCCTGGTCAAGACAGAGAGCCCTGTGGCCGGCTACCAACGTTTTTGCCGATGGCACGACCCGAGATACCCGGCTGACGGCCCATTCTGGCCCTACCTAAAGGAAGATAAGGTACATCTGTGCCCATCGTTCAAAGTTCTTGCCAAGTCCGAAGGTCAAAGGCATCCCAGCCACGTTGCTGCGAATCCTGTTATTCCCTATTACAGTTACAGCATGAACGGCTACCTGGGCTCAAAGTCAGGAGCCGCAGGGGGTGGGGTCCTGAAATTGGCCGAGATAACAAGACACCATGCCGAGGTCTTTTTCTTCGCTGAGGAGAATATGTGGCTGCGACCCGGCTGTAGTTGGGTGCTCAACGACAACGCCTTGTGTCCCGACGGTCGGGACTGGTTCGCCACCTTCCATAGTCGCCCCAGCGGAAACCTGAACGGCGGCACCTGCAATGTAGTATTCGTGGATGCACATGTCCAGGAGGTACGCTCGGCCCTGAAAGAAAATCCCAGCGACAATACTGAAAAGGAATTTGGCCAATTCGAGAAATACGGCTGGCCGCATAAAAAGCCGTATCGATGATGTAATGCCTTGCGTGCTTGGTTAGTTTGAGAGTTTGAGTAATTAGAGAATCGCAGTTTTGTGGCGGTGACTGTGGCACTCGATGTTCACCGCTACCGGTAGTGACGCGATGTGGCACGGAGCGGTTTCCACCAAAACCGCCAGGGCTGTAGTATCGCCGCCGAGACCTTGCGGCCCCAGGCCAAGCGAGTTAATCCGGCAAAGTAAATCCGCCTCAAGCCGGGCGTAAAATTCATCACTATTTGGCTGGCGTAGGTCCCGCAACAGGGCCTTCTTACTCAATAGACAGCTTAACTCAAAATCGCCGCCAATTCCTACCCCAACCACAAAAGGTGGGCAGGCGTCGGCGCCGGCAGCTCTGACAACATCGACAATCCAGTCGATTATCTCGTCTCTTTCTGCGGTGGGTCTGAACATCCTGAACTGGCTTTTGTTCTCACAGCCTCCGCCCTTAGCCATAACGGTAAGTTTCAGCCGGTCGCCCGGCACAACGGTATGATGGATTATCGCAGGAGAATTTCCGCCCGTGTTCGTGCGCCTATTCAACGGATCCGCGACAACGCTCTTTCGCAGGTATCCTTTTTCGTAGCCTGCCTTAACGCCGGCATTGATAGCGTCGACTAAAGGAGAATTTAGAATTTGGAATTTAGGATTTAGAATTTTCTCTTCGCCCGGCACCACAACAACTTCGCTGCCCTGTTCGACAAACACTACCGCAAGGCCGGTATCCTGACACAGAGGGATTTTTTCCGATGCTGCAATGCGGGCGTTTTCGATCAGTTGCTTCAAGATTTTGACTGCCCGCGGATTGGATTCTTTTTGCACTGCGTTTTCAAGCACAGCTAAAACATCATCGGGCAGATAATGACAGGCCGATATACAAAGTGACTCAACCGTTTCCGCAATCTTCTCGAATTTAATGTATCGCACAACTATAGGTTGAATTCGAAAGTCTTGTACGTTGTATTGCCGAGGTCATCCTGGACTTTAACTGCCAGTATATGTTCGCCGGGCTTGGGCTCTTCGATAACAATCGTGAACTTCTCATCCGTGGTATCGTAGACCAAATCCTCCGGCACCGTTCCTTTCCACTGGGCGTTGCTGTCAACAGTATACTGCAGTTGACCGATCGCGCTTAGTTCATCAGATACCTGCAGCCTGAGCGTGACGAATTTCTTGCCGTTTTCGGCGTCGATCTTCTGCTCAACAGTTTTAATTTCCGGCCCGGTGTTGTCGACTACAACCGGGTCGCTTATCCTGCTGCCTGTCAGTTTGGTCGTCGTGGTATTACTTCTGGCGTCGCTTGCCGTCACTCTAATTTCGTACCTGCCGTCTTCAACGGTCTTTCCGTCCCATTCCTGGTCTTCCTTTTCGATGTCGTCCTGCAGCTCGATCCAATTTATCCTGCCGACCTTTCTGAAGTCTATCTTGTAAGTCAGCTTGTCGCCGTTGTCGTCTTCAGCTTTATAGCTGATCTTGGACACGCCTGTTTTGCCCGGCGCCTCGACTCGATTGACGCTGACCGATTTGACCTTCGGCGCCAAATTCGGCACAGCGCTGGCAACGGCAATCTCCCTGACGACAGGACTTGTCCGACCCTGCTCGCTCTGCAGTACAAGCTTGTACTGGCAGAATCTGCCGAGCGGGCAGCGAAGCTGTATCGGCTCTGTTACCTCCACCAGGTCGGTCCAGCTTGAAAAGGTCGGGTCGTTGACGTCCTTGACGTTTCCGCTTCGGGAAGACACCGTAACCTTACATCCTCGCGGCACGTCGGCTTCAATTTGCAGCTTGCCCCACTTGGCGGGCTGACCGGCGTCGATAAGGTCAGAGGTGTACGTGCCCTCGGAAGCAAAAGCCTTGCCCAACTTTATCAGCTTCGCGGGGTTTGCCGTACCCAGATACAGCTCGTTTCCAGCCACAGCCAGCGCGGTTATTTGTGACGCTTGCTCATCCTTATAGATAATGGCTTGCTGCTCCGAGACCGGATCGACGGCAAATAGCTGCCCGTCGTTGCCAGCCCCTACAAGCAGCTTTCCGTCTTGCTCCGCAAGGCAAAAGAGAACCGCAGTTTCACTGAATATATCGGTTACGAAACCATCCTTGGTTATCTTATATACGTAACTTGCTTGCCCGGGCCTGGTGGGCCTGCTAACCGGCGGCGGTCTCTTTGCCGCCTCCGCATCATCGGCCTTCTTTGTATTTGCAATTTGCAGCTTGCGTCCGCCGTCGCTGGTACTTTCCGGCTTCTGCGCCGGCGCCTCAGGCCGACCCGCCATCGGCATCTGCGAAGCGAACCTCTCGGCAGAGTCGACAATTCTAGCTGAAGTAGCAGCCGCATACAAATCACCCTGCCCGGAAGCAAGGCCGGCTGCAAGTAATAGGGCCGTAACTTCGGGCTGGTCACTATCATACAGAACTGTTGCTGTTTTTGTGCGCGGGTCTATTTTGTACACCAGTCCTCGCTCGTCACTTCCCGCGTAGACAAAGCCGTCCGATCCAACCGACAGCGAGAGTATATTTTTATCAAGGCTGTGGTAGATGAGCTTTGCTTCACGGCCTTCGGCGTCCAGTTGATAGACTTTGCCCTGGGGTCCTGTGCCCAGGTAGATATTGCCCGCATTATCGGTGACTATAGCAAAGATGTACTTGGCGTCATTAGGCTCAAAAATCGTTTCCATGCCCGCGGCTTGGAGTCGGCAGAGCTTGCATTTTTCGCCGCTTATACCTGCTAACAGCTTGCCGGCTGCATCCATCGCCATCGCAAAAATATGCTCATTCGATAGATGCCGCTCCGGCGCAGCCGTTTCGCTGGTCGGCTTGTTTGGGTCGTTTGGGTCAGCAGCTTTCTGATCACTTGGCTTTACCTGCGACTCGAGCGGATATATCTTGGTCAGCTTGCCGGAGCCGTATTTGTAAATGCTGCCATTGGGACTTGTGCCCAGGTAGACCGTCTCGGCGGTTGTCACGATACTGTTTATCGACCAGACGTCTTTGAACTCCTTGACCAGCACATCGGCTGCCCGGCCGAGCTGGAGCGTCCCTCTGGAGTCGATGACAACATCTTTGGCCTCGCCTTTCTGCAAATCTTCCCTTCCGGAATGGCGGGTAATTTTGCTGGTTACCGCCCAACTCCGGCTTGCAAGGCAGCTTAAAACTAAAAGGCAGAAACCTAAAACTCTACAATTCCGAAGTTTCACGTTTTTCGTTTTACTTTTTACACTTGCCATTGTGATTCTATTTCTCCACGATTACGGACATAGCCTCTCTATCAATAATGACCGTGTCGGCGTCTAAACTTTTCTCGAGCCAGCGTGGATATGGCTGAGCATTAAGTGCCCTGGTGGCATCCTGCAAGATAAGCGCCTTTGTCGCCGGCAAATCGGGAAGCTCCGCCCCTTGTAGCGCCACGCCCGCAGGCGGCAAAAGCAAGAGGCAATACAATTTGTCACGCTCAATTCCCAAAACGTCGTTTAGCGCCTCGATCAACCTGGACTTATCCTGGGCGACGAACCTGTAAGGGACAGCTTTGCGAAGGAGCTGCTCGTAGCCATACGAGCCGCACACCATCAGCTCATATCTGCCGGGCTTGGCCTGCTCAGGAATCTTTAAGCTAAACTGGTATTTTTTCTTTTCTGCCAGAAAGGATTCGACAACCACCGCGACCCGGACTTGCTGCCCGGCCTTAACTTTGGAATCGGACAATTCCACCGACCATATATGAGAGATGCTATTGTTAGGCTCTACGCGAACATCAAAATCGATCGCTTTTATATCGAATTTCTTATACGGGTTATCCATCAACATCGCCACCGAACCGATGCTATCGGTTATAATCTCAGCCAGGCCCCGGCTGGCAGAGACATTCTTGAAGCTGACGGACTGGGCGTCGTCTATGCCGATAGCCACCTTATATTCAATCGTGTGCTCCGGCGGAAGGTCGCCAAGGCTAAGAACGGCACCCGCCACTGCCGATTGAAGTGCAATCGGCGTAAGCATCTGATTGTGGGCCACCTGACAGTTGTACACCCGTACTTTGGTATCATTGTAACGCTCTACCCTTATCGTCAGCGGTATCATCCGCGCCTTAGCGCCGATTCGTCCGCAGATCGCCTTTGACTCATCGCTGGTTATCGCTCCGACCACCTTCAGCACGCTGCCAAGCTTAAAAGAAAGAGCCAAGCTGGATACCACAGTGTGAACCTGGGCAGTAGCCATCGGCAGGTCCACAGGGCCATAGCCAAGAAAGCTGTGCCCAAAGCCGTAAACCTTGCCATCCACCACTTCGGTCACTGTGCCCAGCACTTCCATTGTTATGTCGCCGGTTATCAATGGCACAGCCAGAGGTGCTCCAGGCACTAATTGCGCATCCTTATCGGTTGCTCCTTCTCCCGCGGCCCCAGCGACGCAGGGAACAACCATAAGTCCCAAAGGTTCGACCGAGGCCCCCAGCTGCCTGCAAGCTGAACCCGCCAGACCGGAGGTAATCAACGGGCATGGCAGCGTGGTCAGGCCGGCCAGGCTCTTGCTTGCTGAAGACCGGCCGGCGGTAATCTGTTCGGTAATCTCAGCCAGGTCAATCGGCTTGGAGAAATCAAACGCAAATCCTTGCCCGATTGCGTGCTGCTGGGACCCCCGATCCAGTCGGGGGTTGCCCTGACCTACTTTGAGCATCTCCTCAATAGGCGTCACGCCGAAGAGTGGGTCCTTACTGAAAGACCCGCCAGGAACGTAAGCTATCGCGCCGGCCAACCGTCCTTCGATATAGACCGGGGAACCGCTGCATCCGGCTATCGGGCCGCTGTGGATAAAACGCTCCTCCGTGCACTTGACCAGAATCCAGTCCATGCCTGGGTCCACGTTGCGCACCACGCTTAGAACATCCAGGTTGAATTTTTCGATCTCGGTACCCTTTAAGCACGTAAGACAATACGCCGCCATCCCAGGCCGAACCTCGTCAATGCCGATATATTTGGCCGGGTCCAACTTAGGCTGTCCTGCCGGACAATTGAAAACTGACAATTGAAAACTGACAATTGTCAATAAAAACAGGAAAGTCCTGCTTTTGGCCTTCATATTGAACATCTATGCCCTTTCAATCCAGTGCGAACCGGAATTGTAACCATCGGATTGCTCTGTTGCAAGATAAAAGAAGGACTGCTATACTGATAACTGGTTAGTGGCAACTATTTGCGATCTTGTTTAGCCCGCGGACCTGGCCTACTCCGCCGAAGCGGCTGCGAAGGCTGGATGCCGGGGCTAATTAGAAACGGAGACAAAAATGAAAGCCGACCATCGGCACGAGCTGAAGACCAACGAATTGGCTGAGTGGATAGCCAACCTGCCACAGTGGGCCAAAGAAAACCAGACCACGATCATCGGCGTAACCGCAGTAATTGTCGCAGCCGCCGGCATATACTTCTGGCGATTCTATCGAAAAGACGTGGTGTCGGCCGAAAGACAGCTTAGGCTTACAGGGATTTCCAATCAATTGGCGATCGGCAAAATGCAGGTTCTTCAGGCCCAGTCCGAGGGAAGGGACCTCTCATTCATACTGCTTCAGCCTGCGGAGAATCTCAAAGCCTTTGCCCAAGAGGCCAGAGACGATCAGATGGCCGCCTTCGCACTTATAAAGCGAGCGGAAGCCCTGCGGTCGGAGCTGCACTACCGGCGGGGGCCGGCGAGCGAACAGGATTTAGTAGTTCAGATAAACCAGGCAAAGGCCAGCTATGCCGAGGCATTGGAAAGAGCCGCGTCTAATCCGTCGCTGAAGGCTGCTGCTAAATTTGGTCTGGGACTTTGCGAAGAAGAGCTCGGCAACTTCGACCAGGCCCGCCAAATATATCAGGACATCGCTTCAAATCCCGATTTCGAGGGCACGGTAGCCACGGCATCGGCAAAGTATCGCCTTAGTACGATGGCCGATTACCGAACAAAGGTCGTTTTCAAGCCGGCGCCTGAGCCGCAAGCCGCTGACGTTTTCAAACTACCTGCTGAAGGACCCCGCGAAGTGCGAACCCGAACGAGACCTGCTGAGGCGAATCTGCCTGCTGAGGCAAATCTGCCCATCGGTATCCAGCCCGTACCTGAAGGGCCGAATACAGTTCCTTTAGTGCCGGACAAACCTACGGTAAAACCCTGAGCATAATGTGCCAATCGCCAGATACCACAGGCCGGTCGTTGACGCTTTACGTCGGGCACACAATCAAAGACCGTAGGATTGATAAATACTTGCATGGCCGGTTCAAAAACCTCAGCCGACAGTCTATCCAGGATGCCATCAAGACCGGCAATACCAAGGTTAACGGCAAAATCGTCAAGCCCAGCTTCAAGCTCACTACCGGCGACAGGATTGACCTGGTAATACCTGAGCCGCCCAGCAAAGAGATTCCGCCCGAAGACATTCCTTTGGACATTATTTACGAGGACTCAGACCTGATAGTGATTAACAAGCAGGCCGATCTGATTGTTCATCCGGCACGAGGCAACACGCGCGGCACACTGGTAAATGCCCTGGCATATTACGTGTCTCGTCTCTCGTCGCCCGTCACTCGGGGCACGGGTCACGGGACACGAGTCACGGGTCTATCGAGCGGCCTGGGCGAATTCCGACCGGGCATCGTCCATCGGCTGGATAAAAATACTACCGGCGTTATGGTAGTGACCAAGAACGATATCGCCCAGTGGAAAGTCGCTAAGCAATTTGAACGCCGACAGGTCAAAAAGACCTATCTGGCTATCGTCCACGGCACGCCGGATCTATCCGCCGACCGCGTAAGCGCTCCGCTGGGTGTGCACCCAAGAATCAGAGAAAAGTACGCGATCAGGCCGGAAATCGGCAAAGAGGCGATTACATTCTACGAGGTTCTGGAAGAATTTCGCGGTTTTTCTCTGCTGCGGCTGACGCCGAGGACCGGGCGGACCCATCAGATACGGGTGCACCTATCATATATAAAGCATCCTATCGTGGCTGATGATATGTACGGCGGAAAATTCGTCTACGAGTGGCAGTTAGTCGATGCCGAACCGGCCCCCCAGGCCCCTATCATAAAGCGCTGTGCCCTTCACGCCCACACGCTGGAATTCAAGCACCCAACGACCGGCGAAATAATGCAGTTCGAAGCGCCTCTGCCCGAAGACATGCAGAATCTACTCGGTATGCTGAGAAAATATCGAAAAGCTTAGAAGCTCCTTTGAGGCGATTTACTCCTACGGCAGTTTTTCCAGATCGGGCAAGGATTTCAATATGAATTCATATATACTGCGGGCAGCTTCAATCGCTGCTGTTGCCCCTTTTTTGCTGACATCACCGTGCGGTACAGGGTATCGTGAATCTACAGAATAGGCCGTCAGCATGCTCGCCGACTCTCTCAATTGTTCGAGGTCCGGAACCACAGACAAGCTGAGCTTAAGTAAATTGCCAATGTCATGTGTCTTTCCAGCCCTTACATTGTGGAAAGTGAGCAGACCCTTGAGAGCCTTCTCAGCACATTGTTGTGCGTGGAAGGCTGCCGCCCAGCATATTGGTTCCGAATCGCCCATAATGAGCTCCGACAATCGGAGGTCATCATCGGCCAGCATAAGAAACTGTTTGGCAAGGTCTGCTTTAGGATCCATACACTATCCTACCAAAGCAAGATGCTTCATTGATAACATTGTTCTTGACGCCGCGCCATTTCCTGAACTCTGATTCTGTGCAGACTACAAGGTCGACAGGCACATTAAGGTCCCAGAGACCCTCCCTACCCTCGATGGCGATTTCACGAGTTGATCTGTTAGTATCCTGAACTACCGCCAGCAGATCGATATCGCTATCCTTGTCAACGTCACCATGAACTTGTGAGCCAAATAAGTAAATTACCACAGGATGTAGCGCATCTGCAAGCCGCTTGACGATCTCATCAAGTACTTCTGCAGAAACATTTTTCATAAAAGACAATCTCGCAAATCGTGGCTCGCGCCCGCTGTCCCGGGACTATTCCTGCGGCAGTTGTGTCAGGTGGGCGTCAGAGCCAGCAAGCGTCTATCGGCTCGCAGATACTGCTTTTTCAGCAATAAACCGCACCTCAATCCTGCAATTCAAAGCTCTTGCTATGCGGCGGAGCATATTTAAGCTATGACCATCGTAGTCCGCGTCCTCCAGCCGACTGATGACAGACTGCGTCGTTCCGACCAGCTTAGCCAATTGTGCTTGACTCAAGCTGGCCTGCGTGCGCAGAGCGTAAATCTGGCCTGCTATTCGTAGTTTCTCACGTTCTCGTTCTAAAGAAGCAAGCCGCCTGGGATCATCTTTAATAAAAGTTTTGTGCAGTATTTTCACCGCGTCGGTTGTTGTTCTATTTCCCTTACGCATAATTAGTCTTCCGTCTCATAGCTGTGCAATAATGGATTCTTAATGAATCGGTCTCGAAACTCGCTTGCCCTTATTATCTCACTCTTGGGAACTCTATCAACTTTGACCAAGCCGTGAGTAACAAGCACCACATTCTTGCCCACAAAGCAGTACAGTATTCTGTAATGTACGCGCCCAACTGTAGGGCGAATTTCATAAATCCCATTATCAAGATAGTCGGCATATGGGCGTCTCAGCTCATAACCGCTGGCAGCCAGCAACTCAATCATCGCAGTACACCGGTCCTGAACTTTTTGAGGCTGTTTCTTGAGCCACTCGATTACCGGAACCGAACCCTCTTCATTTCTGTATATAAGGACCTTTGTTCTTGGCATCCCTGCTCACTGTATAGTATCGCACTATTGCGATAAAAGTTCAAGCAAAATCCTGGACATATAGATTATTTCTTCAACCTGCCTCAGCAGTGCTGTAATTCGCACTTGAAGCGGGCCTGTGCTTCGCGGAGTCCGTTATTCCTGCGGCAATTGTGCCAGGGTCGGAGCCGGCAACTATCAGGATATCGCTATTCTACTCCCTTGACGACGTACAAATATCAATACCAGGCACAGTATCCCTAATAATATAAAGGCGATGTTTCGTTTACCGGGATTTAACTTTTGTTCAACCGTCTGTCCTGGAGTTATCTTACGTATGCCTTGAGCATGTATGTCCACGTCTCCACCGTGTTGGACGCAAACACGGTGAAAAACTCCGGTAACCTCCAAACGATCCCCCTTAGCCCGGTAACTACCGGTAAATTGAATTTCCTTGGCTGCCTCCTTATCCAGCCAAATGCCAATAGCGTTCTCGCCGTCATTTAGATTTACCCAGACAAAATCTCCGCGCACCATTACATCGCCAATGACCTCGCCCGTATAGACAACACTTTTTCCGTCGTATTCCTTAGCCTTGTTAATCAATTCTGTACTTGAAAGAGGCAGTGCATAACAGATCGCACAAAAGAAAAGCATTACGCTGATAGCTGATAGCTGACAGGTGACGGGCCTTTTCATTATCTTCCTTTAATTGCTGCGATGAAAAACCCGATTAAGGTAAATACCGACATAAACTCCAATCTGCCGGACCACATCTGCACAATGTACGTAAGCTTTAACCCCGCCGGCATACTTGGCGTCGTAATCCCGCACGATAACCCGACATTCGCCGCCGCTGAAGTGGATTCAAACAACGACTCTAAAAAGGGGTATCCGTAGAGCATCCCCACCAATGCGCCTATGCCGTATAACGCTAAATAGGATACCGTAATCAAGAGTGCAGCTCTTACCTGTTTGTCTTCCAAAAATATTTCTTTAAGGTGGTGTAGTCTCTGCTCTACGATAGCCCTCTCCGGCAGAATGATTCTCCTTAAGTCCTGTTTGAGCGCTTTTGCGATGATGCCCAGACGCAACATCTTGATCCCGCCCGTGGTGGAACAGGTCCCGCCTCCTAATGCCATAGCACAGATTATTCCCACTAGCGCCAGATTCCCCCAGTCATCGATAAATTGCCTCGCATAAATAGTCACATACCCTGCAGTGGTGTGGGCGGAAATCAACTGATAAAATCCTTTACGAAACATAATAACCGCGCGTGGGTAACTGCCAACCTGATTTAATCCAATTAGCGTAATCAGGAATGTAAGCAGTATGGTAATACACAGCGTGCGAGTCTCGATATTCTTCCATATTTCTCGACGGTCTCCTGTCCAAATACGGTAATGTAAGTTAAAATTTATCGCGCCCAATATCATAATTACAATGGTGATGACTTCAAAAAGTAGGCTATGATAATAGAGTATGTTCTGTGATTGGGGAGCAAAACCGCCGGTATCGAATGCTGCCATAAAGATACATGCGCCGTGAAAGAACGCATTAACGGGTTTCATTCCATTGGCAATGCCGACAATTCCCAGCGCCAGCGTACTTGCGATTAGGTAGATGATGCTCACTAACCAGATGAACCGAGAGGTGCGAATTACGTTGGGTAACACTCTTTCGTCGCGGGCCTCACCCACGTACATCTTAAACGCACCGGATACTCCTTTCATAAACAAAGAAAGCGCAACTATGACGATACCCTGGCCGCCAATGAACATAATTAAATGCCGCCACAGATTATGCGCGTAAGAAAGATGGTCGAGGTCCTGCACAAGCGTCAGGCCTGTTGTCGCAAACCCCGACATCGCGTCAAAGCAGGCATCCAAATAAGATCGCCAGTGTCCGCTCAGGTATAATGGTATGGCCCCCAGCAGCATCGCCGCCAGCCAAGAAAAAGAAACCACGACCATGCCTTGCATCCAGTTAAGGTCTTTTTCTGTAAAGCATAATCTGCTCAAAATGAAGCCGATAATCAAGGCAATCTCTGTGCCGATCAGAAAATCCAGGGCGGGATTTATCTCTGCGAATAGAAGGGCAATAACGACGGGCACCAGCATCGTCAGGCCTATGCCTATAATAATTTTACCTGAGTAATATCCTATATTCTTGATGTCTTGCGGTTGGGGCCTGAGAATCATAGTTTTAAGAAATATACTGCCAGGCAAATCAAAAATGCCGTCAATATTATTGCTATGGCATACAAAACTTCGGTGGCAATGCCAAAGACAGCATTATAGAGGGATTTCATCTTCATAATTTGCCGGCTAATAAATTTGACAGTTGTGACTCATTACCGACCATGGTAAGGGCAATTACATCATCCCCAGCTTTCAAGACAGTGTTTCCTTTGGGGATAATTACATCTTCCCGTCTTAGTATGGAAAGTAATACAGAATTTTCTGGCCATTGGATGTCCTTCACCTGCTTATCTATCACAGGTGAATCCTTTGGTAAATCCATGCGCACAATCGCCACTTTGCCCTGTTTAAAACTCAAAAGAGAAACAAAATCCGAAAAGGAGACTTCTTCCTCAATAATCTTAGCAATAATTTTGGTAGAATCCATGGGGACATCCACACCCAGTTCCGAGAAGGTATGTTCATTATACGGATTATTCACCCGACCTACTGTGCGTTGCACACCAAAGCGTTCCTTAGCCAATTGACATATAATGATGTTGTCTTCGTCGTCTCCAGTAACTGCGGCTACCACATCCGCTCTGGCTGCACCGGCTTCTTCTAAAACCTGGGGATCACAACCGTCTCCTTTGATTACTACGACATCCAATTCCCTGGCTATCTCCTCGCAGACACTCTTATCTTTCTCAACGAGGCTGACGGCATGTTTACTCTGAAAGAGACGTTTGGCTAAAAAATAACCCACTTTGCCTGCTCCCACAACTACTATATACATATTCTACCTCGGCGCTATAAGCCAAATTTATCCTTTATCTTCTCCAAACTTGCCACCTTAACCACGGCCATCAATGTATCCTTGCCCTTTAAGACAGTTTTGGACTCCGGGATCAACACGCCCTCCAATCTTCTTATTGCCACCACCAGGAATTCGCCAGGGACATTTATCTGATGAACGGTTCTGCCTACGAAATCATTCTTTACCTCCATCTCAATGACTCCCAGCTCCTTTGTTTCAATCAGATAACTCGAAAAACGGCTTTCAATGATCTTATCTCTGATCATAGCAGCAAAAAGTATAGTCCCGCTAATAATATCTAAACCCAAAGCAGAGTAGATATGCGCACGCTGAGGGTCGTAAACACGGGCAACAACCTTGGGCACATTAAATATCCTTTTTGCCACTTGTGCCGAAACCAGATTAGTATTGTCTCCATTGGTCACCGCACAGAAGGCGTCAGCTTTTTCAATACCTGCCTGCTTTAACAGATCCACATTAAAACCGTTGCCTACCACAGTCAGGCCATTAAATGTGCCTCCCAGACGTTGGAAAGAGACTGGGTTCTTATCGATAATCACCACATCGTGACCTTCGCCGCCTAATAGCCTGGCTAACTCCGAACCAACCCTGCCACAGCCCACTATTATCACATACATCCTGGCCACTCCATAAACCCTAAGGCATCATAAACCTTTTAACCGACATTTGTTGAAGCCAGCAATCAAAGATTGTAAGTCCTGAATCAAAAATCGTAAATTGTAAATTTCTTAGGCGACATCTGCTAAGCCAAGCGAGTCGCCGAACTTCGATAACAGTGCCCTGCGAATATTCTGGTGCTGGGGCTTCTTCAACATCGGGTCCTGCGAGGCTAACTCGAAGGCTTTTTTCCTTGCCATAACCAGCAGATCGAAGTCATCGATAATGTTTGCGATTTTCAAATCAGGCAGCCCATGCTGGCGGGTGCTGAAGAGTTCGCCAGGTCCTCGCAGCCGTAAATCGTGCTCAGCTATCTCAAAGCCGTCCTGGGTTCGCGTTATCATTTCAAGTCTGCTTCTGGCGACGTCGCTGTCGGTTTCTGCGAACAGAAGACAATACGATTTTGCCTGCCCCCTGCCAATCCGTCCCCTCAATTGGTGCAGCTGAGCCAATCCGAACCTGTCCGCTCCCTCTACAACCATTATCGTTGCGTTGGGCACATCTACGCCAACTTCTATTACAATGGTAGAAACCAATACGTCAATTTTGCCCTTCCTGAATTCAGCCATAATCTGATGCTTTTTTGCAGAAGGCATCTGGCCATGCAAAAGCTCCACGGTAAACTCCGGGAAGATTTCCGCCGACAGCTTTTCCCATCCTTCAACAGCAGCTTTGACTTCGCCATTCCCTCGACTATGCTCGGGACAGGCTCCTTCAAGGGCGTTAATCCGCGGATAAACGAAATACGCCTGTTTCTTCGCCCGTAAACGCTCACGGATGAACTGATACGCCTTTTCGCGGTTGTGCGGAGCCACCCAGCGGGTAATTACGGCGCCTCTACCCGGCGGCGAGTGTTTGATGATAGAGACATCCAGGTCGCCGAAAGCGGTCATCGCCAGCGTGCGCGGGATGGGCGTAGCGGTCATAACCAGACAATGTGGCGTAGTCCCTTTGCGCAGTTGTGCCCGCTGATGAACCCCAAATTTATGCTGCTCATCGATGACTACCAAGCCAAGTTTTAGAAATTCGACATCCTTCTGCAGCAGCGCCACCGTTCCCACGACAATGTCGATCTGGCCGCGCCCTATTCTGTCCAGCAATTCGATTCTCTTTTGCCCAGTCAGTCCTCGCGTCAGCAGAACTCTTCTTACTCTGCTATTTTTCAGGTATCTTTCGATACTGAGAAAATGCTGACCGGCTAAAATCTCGGTAGGTGCCATAATTGCTGCCTGGGTTTTGTTGGCGATGGCCAACAAGGCAGCGTAAAGTGCTACCACAGTCTTCCCTGAGCCTACGTCACCTTGCAGCAGCCGATTCATCGGCTTTGAGCTTGCCATGTCAGCAACAATTTCAGCGATGCAGGCATTCTGGTCTTCTGTGAGGAGAAACGGAAAACGCCTT
>Ga0299912_10000359_pt1 | contig 40097 bp, 36 predicted proteins | sample RVTome_2_FD_207667 | JGI IMG/M metagenome (GOLD analysis project Ga0299912, IMG submission 207667) | Soil microbial communities from uranium-contaminated site in the Upper Colorado River Basin, Wyoming, United States - RVT95D214 (version 2) ... | reverse complement strand
CTTCACGATGCGCTGGCCGGAAAGCTCATCGAAAGAGCCGCAGGGGCGGAGGAGCAGGGAGGGAAAGGCTTTGCCCGGGTGTTGGATCAGGTGGAAGTCGGACTCGCGCCAGGGGTGGTCTTCGAGCCATTGGGAGAGCAGCCCGTTGCGGCGCCAGTCCACCCGGCCGGCCACCCGGCGGGGCGGCCGCTGGTCGGTGAAGATAGGGAGGGCGAGCGGGTCGGTGTAGCGGCGGTCGGCCGGGCCGGGGTAGAGGAGCAGCGTCAGAGCCATCGGAATCAAGAAAGGAGAATCCACCGATTACGCAGATTTCGCAGATTGAAGAAAGAGGAAGAAGATGATCCACGAAGGGACCCGAAGGGACACGAAAAAGAAAACTCCTTCAAGCTCTTTTCGGTTTTTGAACTTCGTGTCATTTCGTGTCTTTTCGTGGACAAATCTTTTTTCTTCCCATCTGCGTAATCTGAAAAATCTGCGGATAATCCTATCGGTTTAAGGTTTTCCGGATATGGTCGAGGATGCCGTTGATAAAGGCGCCGGACTCGGAGGACCCGAATTTTTTGCCGATCTCGATAGCCTCGTCAATGGTGACCTTGACCGGGATGTCGGGGTGGGCCAGAAACTCATAGACCGCGATGCGGAGCACGTTGCGGTCCACCCGGCTCATCCGGTGGATGCGCCAGTGGTCCGAGTGGCCGTCAATCAGCCGGTCCAGCTCTTCCCGGCGGGTGATCACTCCCTCGACCAGGTCGTGCGCGAACTGGAGCAACTCCTCGGACAGGCGCTGCTCTTCCCAAAAGCGCTTCACTTGCTCGGAGGCGTCAGCGCCGTGGAATTCGGCCTGATACAGGGCCTGCAAGGCCAACTCCCGCGATTTCCGGCGTTTGCCCATGGCAAAGAGCGAAGGGCAACAGGTTTGAAACCTGTTACCCTTAAATTTGCTTCAGCACCCGGGCCATCTCGATCGCGGCCAGGGCCGCGTCCGCGCCCTTGTTGCCGGATTTGGAGCCGGCCCGCTCGATGGCCTGCTCCAGGTTGTCGGTGGTGATCACGCCCAGGGCGACCGGCACCCCCGTGGCCAGGGCCACCTGGGCGACGCCCTTGGTCACTTCCGCGGCCACGTATTCGAAATGGGGCGTGCCCCCGCGGATGACCGCGCCCACGCAAACCACCGCGTCGTATTCCTTGGACGCGGCCAGTTTCTGCGCCGCCAGCGGGATCTCGAACGAGCCCGGCACCCGGACCACGGTGATGTCGTTCTCGTTGGCCCCGTGCCGCTTGAGCGCATCGAGGCAGCCGTCGAGCAGCCGCTGGCAGATGAAATCATTGAAGCGGCTCACCACCACCGCGAACTTGAGTCCCTTCGCCTCCAGTTTCCCTTCGATCACCTTGGTCATAGTCCCCTCCTTCTTCAGCCTGCAGCCTTGAGCACGGTCATTCAGTCCTTGAGATTGAGCAGGTGCCCGAGCTTTTCCTTTTTCGTCTTCAGGTATTTCAGGTTGCTGCGGGTGGGCGCGATCTCGATGGGCACCCGCTCGGTCACGGTCAGGCCGTAGCCCTCCAGGCCCACGATCTTTTTCGGGTTGTTGGTGATCTCCCGCATCCGGTGCACGCCCAGGTCGGCCAGGATCTGGGCGCCCAGCCCGTAGTCGCGCAGGTCCGGCTTGAAGCCCAGGGCCTTGTTCGCTTCCACCGTGTCCATCCCCTGGTCCTGGAGCTGGTAGGCCTTGAGCTTGTTCAAAAGCCCGATGCCCCGGCCCTCCTGGCGCATATACACGATCACGCCCTTGCCCTCGGCCGCGATCATCTCCATGGCCAGCTTGAGCTGCTCCCCGCAGTCGCAGCGCTCGCTGCCCAGCACGTCGCCGGTCAGGCACTCGGAATGAACCCGCACCAGCACGTTGTCCTCCGGCCCGATCTCGCCCTTGACTAACGCCACGTGCACGTCCGGGTTCACGTCCGAGGTGTAGGCGATGGCCTTGAACTCCCCGGCCCAGCGGGTGGGCAGGACGGTCTCCGCGGCCCGGTGCACCAGGCGCTCGGTGCGCATCCGGTATTCAATGAGCGAGGCGATGGTCACGATCTTGAGCCCGTGCTGCCGGCTGAACTCCTTGAGGTCCGGCATCCGGGCCATGGTGCCGTCGTCCTTCATCACCTCGCAGATCACGCCCGCGGGCTTCATGCCGGCCAGCCGGGCCAGGTCCATCGAGCCTTCGGTCTGGCCGGTGCGGACCAGCACCCCGCCCTTGCGCGCCCGGATCGGAAACACGTGTCCCGGCCGCACCAGGTCCTCGGGCCGGCAGTCGTCGGCGATGGCGGTGAGCACGGTGTGGGCCCGGTCGTAAGCGGAAATCCCGGTGGTCACCCCCCGACGCGCCTCGATCGAGACGGTGAAGGCGGTGCCGAAGCGCGCCTCGTTCTCCGCCACCATCGGCTGCAATTTCAACGCGTCCGCCTTGTCCTCGGTCAGGGTCAGGCAGATCAGGCCCCGGCCATACCGGGCCATGAAGTTCACCGCCTCGGCCGTGACTTTTTCCGCGGCGACCATGAGGTCGCCTTCATTCTCCCGGTCCTCGTCATCCACCAGGATGATCATCTTTCCGGCGCGGACGTCGTCAATCGCGTCCTCGATCCGGGCCAAAGTCGGGTTCATTTTTCCATCCTTACTCATCCCGGACTTTCCGGCGGCGGCGAAGGTAGGTCGTCCGGAGATGCCGGAGATGATAGCGCGCGACTTCGCTGAGCCGCAAGTGGTGCGAACGGCCGTAATCCACCGCGAAACAGACAAGGAAAATTATATCAAAGACGGGGTTCGGCGGCAATCGCACCAAGCGGCGGATCAGTCCTTCCAGCCGGGGGAACCAGTGTCCGAGCACGAACAGCTTCTGCAAGTTCATCAGCTCCCGCCGCTCCGGCTGCTCCAGCGGGCTGAAAGCGAAGTAGCTCAATTTTTCTCGGCTGGGGAAATCTTCGACGTCCTGGAGCTTGCCCGAAGCGATCAACTCCCGGGTCAGCTCGGTGCCGGGAAAGGGCTGGAACAGGCTCGCGACCACGAAATCGTTGTGGAGCTCCCGGTTGAAGCGCAAGGTGGCCAGTCCCTCCGCCAACCCCTCGCCCGGGATGTTGAGCATGTTGTAGCTCTGGGTCTTGAGGCCCTGGTCCTTCAAGAGGCGGGTGCCGCGGCGGATCGCCTCGTCGGACATCTGCCGGTTCAGGATCTTCCGGCGCGTTTCTTCCTTGGCGCTCTCCAGGCCATACCACAGCGAGTAGCAGCCGCTTTCTTTGAGCAGGCGCGCCTTGGCTTCGGTCATGGTATCCACCCGGCCGCAGCAGAAGAAGGGCCGGCCCGCCTCCCGGCGGTAGCCCTCGAGGAAGTCGGCCATCCATTCCTCGTCAAAGGTGAAGAGATCGTCGTTGAAACCCACGGTGCGGGCCGGGTACCGTTCCAGCACCTGGCGCATCTCGGTTAGGAGGTAAGCCGGTGACTTGAAGCGGACATAGCGCTGGCGGTTGGGGTAGAGGTTGCGGAGCCCATAGTTGGCGCAATAGGTGCAGCCGTAAGGGCAGCCTCGGCCGGCCAGGAAAAACTTGATGGGATAGTCGCGGAAATGCGGGTAACGTTCGAGGTAGAGGGACTTGTCCGGGAAGGGCAAGGTATCCAGCGCTTCGATCAGCGGCCGCACCGGGTTCTCGAAGCGCCGGCCGTTGCGCTTTGCCCACAGCCCCGGGATCCGGGTGAAGTCGCCGTCCTGGTCCAGGGCAGTAAGCAGCTCGGCCACCGCCTCTTCGCCTTCGCCCCGGCAGACCAGGTCCACCGCGGGATGGTCCACCATTTCCGGGTAAAAGGTGGGGTCCACTCCGCCCATGAGGACCAGGGCCCGGGTCCGCTGCTTGACCGCGGCCGCCCACTCGAACGCTTCCGCCCTTTCCACGGTGGCCAGGGAAAACCCCACCACCTGGGGATCAAAATCCTGGATGGCTTGCCAGGGCTTGCGCTCGAAGGAAGGGATGACCAGGAAGACGCTGTGGCCCTGGGCTCGGGCCACCGCGGAAATGCTCTGGGGACCGTGGAGCTCGTAATCGTTGAGTTGCAGGAAAAGGAGTCGGGCCATCGGCTCAATGGAGGAATTGAACCAGGTCGGCCCGGGTGAGGAAGTTCAGTTCCGGGTCATCCAGGTCCAGGGCCAGGCAGAGATTCTCGCCCCGGTCGTCGCGGAGGGTGAATACCCAGAGCCGGGCGTCGTCTTCCCGGATCGCCTTGCAAAAGATGTCGTCCCCGCATTGCTTGCTCACCGACTGCACCAGATAAACCCGGTTGGCCCGCAGCGCCGGGCCCGGCGGCAGCTCGCCCAGGAACTGGACGGCAAAGACCATTTCCGCGGTCAGATCGCTCCGACCAAGATCCTCGTCCTCCTCGAACTCTTCCTCGTAGTCCTCCGCCGCTTCCGCGAACCACTCGTCCGACTCGCGGTAAACGATCAGGCCGTAGGTGTCGCCGCTGAAAGGCACTTCGTTCCACTCCAGATGCACGTGCTCTCCGTCCAAAGGCGCCTGGGCCAGGGTGACGGCCAGGTCGGCCAGATATTTCAGACCGGCGGCGTTCCCGGTCAGCACCGGTCCGCAGTCCGGCTGATAGGACAGGTGCAGGCGCGCGCCTTCGGGCATGGGCACGATGGAGCGGACCACGTCTTTCATCACCCGGTCCTGGCCCAGCCGCTCGGCCGCTTCGGCCAGGAAGAGGTTGCACTCCAGGCTGTGGCCCAGGTGCTCATCCGCATAACGGATGCAGCGGTCATACGCTTCCTTGCGACCCTGCTCGTTGCTCAGGTCGCAGCCGGTAATCACTGTCTCCATCACCTTGGTCAGGTTCCCCCAAGCCGTGTTCATCGAAACCCTTCCTCCCAAAGTTTCTCCAGGGTCAGCCCGCTCCGGCCGGCCGAACCGGCCCCCAGCAGGCGCTCCACATACTTGGCAATCAGGTCTGATTCCAGGTTGACCTTGCGGCCCACCGCCTTCTCGCCCAGGGTGGTCCGCCGCAGGGTCTCCGGGATCAACATCACCCAAAAGCGTCCCTCCGCCACGCCGTTCAAGGTCAGGCTGATCCCGTCCACTGCCACCGAGCCTTTTTCCACCGCATAGCGAAGGACTTCTTCCGGCGCCGAGATCTTCACCCGGACAAACTCGCCCTCCGGCCGCTTCTCCTCCACCCGGCCCACCCCGTCCACGTGGCCCTGGACCAGGTGCCCGCCCAGCCGGTCATTAAGCCGCAGCGCCCGCTCCAGGTTGACCCGGCTGCCCACCCGCAGCTCGCCCAGGGTGGACCGCAAGAGCGATTCCGGAGAAACTTCCAGGTGGAAGGCTTCTCCGCTCCGGGCCACCACGGTCAGGCACAGGCCATCCACCGCCACCGAGTCGCCCTGCTTCAACTCGTAGGGCGAAGTTTCCGGCTCGATCGCGAGGCGCAGCGCCTGGCCCTGGCGCTTGGCCTCTTTCACCTTGCCCAAGGTCTCGATCAAGCCCGTGAACATCCCCTATGCCTTTTTCGGTAGGGGCACGGCAAGCCGTGCCCCTACATACGCCGTTAGCATCAAGTCCTCGCCCACCCGGCGAGCGGAAAGCCCGGAAAGCGGAAGCGCCTTCCTCAGCCGGGCCGGGCCTTGGCCTCCGATCATCGGCCGCGACTTCCAACCGCCCAGCAGCTTGGGCGCGACAAACACGATCACCTTGTCCACCAGGCCGGCCGCGACCATCGAAGCGTTCAGCTCGGCGCCGCCTTCCAGCAGCACCGAGGCGATCTCCCGCTCGCCCAGCGCCCGCATCATCGCCCGCACGTCCACCCGGCCCTGCCGGTCCTGCGGGAGCACCAGCACCTCGGCGCCGGCAGCCGCGAACGCCCGGATGCGTTTCGGGCCAGCCCGGCGGGTGGTGGCCACGATCGGCTTACCTTTGCGAGGGCACGGCCGCAAGAACCTCGACCGGGGCGAGATCCGGAGCGCTTCGTCCACCACCACCGGCCGCGGGTGCCGGACCTTCTTCCCCAACCGCGCGGTCAGCTCCGGGTCGTCGCGCATCACCGTGGCCGCCCCCACCATCACCGCGTCCGCCTTCGCCCGCAGCCGGTGCACCTCGCGGCGGGCGGCCGCGCCGGTGATCCAGCGCGATTCGCCGGCGCGGGTGGCGATCTTCCCGTCCAGGGTGGCGCCGACCTTGAGCACCACGAACGGCAGCCGCGTGGTGATAAACTTGACAAAGACCTCGTTCAGCCGGCGGCACTCGGGCTCCAGCACCGGCGTGACCACCTCGAGGCCGGCCTGCCGGAGCCGGCGGAAGCCGTTGCCCGCCACCTTGGGGTTGGGGTCGGTCATGCCCGCGACCACCCGGCGGATGCCGGCGCGGATCACGGTGTCGGTGCAGGGCGGGGTCCGGCCCCAGTGGCAGCACGGCTCCAGGTTGAGCACCAGGGTGGCGCCCCGGGCCTTGGTCCCGGCCGCGGCAATGGCTTTCACTTCCGCATGAGGCTCGCCCGGCCGCTGGAAATAGCCCTGGCCCGCGACCCGGCCGGCCTTGACCACCAGCGCGCCCACCAGGGGGTAAGGTCCCACCTCGCCTTCGGCCCGGCGGGCGAGGCGGAGCGCCCGGCGCATCAGCGCCTGGTTATCCACGTTCGTGCGTGCGGCCCCGGGCTTCGGCCTTCTGCCGATCGAGCAGGTCGGTGAGTTCGTTCATGAACTCGGAAATATCTTTGAAAGAACGATAGACCGAGGCGAAGCGGACGTAGGCCACGTGGTCGAGGTGGAACAGCTCGTTCATCACCGCCTCCCCGATCATCTTGCTGGCGATTTCCTTCTCGCCCTTTTCCTGGACCACGTGCTCGATCTTGTCCACCAGTTTTTCCAGCACGGTGATGCTGACCGGCCGCTTCTCGCAGGCCTTTTTCAGGCCGATGAAGATTTTCATCCGGTCAAAGGGCTCACGCCGGCCGTCCTTCTTCACCACCAGGGGCAAGACCTCTTCAATCCGCTCGTAGGTGGTAAAACGCCGGCCGCACTCCAAGCATTCGCGCCGCCGGCGGATCACGATCCCATCCTTGCTCAACCGGGAATCAATCACCTTATTCTCCAGCTCCTGGCAAAACGGACATTTCATTTCAACCGCCCCTCCTTCGCCCGTCATCGCTCCGGGCCCTGATATCTGCGCATCGGTATCTGAGTTTCCTGGATCAACTCTTCCGCCAACTGGTCCGGATAACCTTCCTCGTAAATGATTTCCCTGATCCCGGCGTTGATGATCATCTTCATGCACACCGAGCAAGGCCTGGTGGTGGAATACAGGACCGCGTTCTCGATGCTGACGCCGTGGAACGCGGCCTGGATGATGGCGTTCTGCTCGGCGTGCAGGCCGCGGCAGAGCTCGGCCCGCTCGCCCGAGGTCACGCCCAGCTTCTCCCGCAGGCAGCCGGTTTCCGAGCAGTGGCGGATGCCGGCGGGCGCGCCGTTGTAACCCGTGGCCAGGATTTTCTTGTTCTTGACAATCAGCGCGCCGACCCCCCGGCGCAGACAGGTGGAGCGCCGGGCCACCAGGCGGGTGATGTCCATGAAGTATTGGTCCCAGCTCGGGCGGTTCTCGGGACTGGGCGGACCGCCGGGGTGGAGGTTTTTGTGCTTCATGGCTGGCCTTGGTTTTCCAGTATGTCCCAGTATATCCGGTTTTTGCCAAGAATCAAATTAGTTCACGGTTCACGGTTCACGGTTGACGGTTCGCGGGTGTCAATTGCCGAAACCACTTCTTTCCGGGAACCGTGAACTGGGAACTGCCACCCGAGCCGGCTTGACAATCCGGGCGGCAAGACTTAAGTTAGAGGCGGGTAAAAGCGAGGAGGATCCGGCGCATGCCGATTTATGAATTCGAGTGCGGCCATTGCGGAGAAAAGTTCGAGTTGCTGTTGGGGGTTCGCCACGATCCCAAGGAAATCCGCTGTCCCAAGTGCCGGGCGACCAAAGCGCGCCGCCTGATGTCCACCTTCAGCTCGGCTGGCGGAAGCCATGTCCCCAGTTGCGGCTGCGCTTCCGGCGGCTCCACCTGAGGCGTTCGGCATTAGGGGGCAGTTGGCCTCCCCGGTTGCTTCCGCCCAAGCGGCGGCGTAATGGTTTCAATCCCGGCCGATTCCGGCCCTGACAAAGTATGCCGGCCATTTCACCCCGTCAGATCCTGGTGATCCGTCTGGGCCGTCTGGGCGATGTGGTCCTGGCCACGCCTCTGGTGCGGGCCTTGCGTCAGGCCTTCCCCCAAGCCCAAGTGGACTGGGTCATCAAGCAGGAATTTGCCTCCCTGCTCCAAGGCCACCCCTGGCTCCATCTGGTGATTCCACTGGATACCAGCCAGGGTCCGGCCGGGCTTTTCCGGCTGGCCAGCGAGCTGCGCCGGCGGCGCTATGACCTGGTGCTGGACCTCCACGGAATTCCCCGCAGCTATCTTCTTTCCGGGTGGAGCGCCGCGGGCATGCGCCGGCGTTACCGCAAGTGGCCGATTCGCCGGCGCCTGCTCACCGGGTTCGGCTGGAACTTGCTGCGTGGCGCCCCTTCGGTGGCGGAGCGCTATTTCACGGCGGTGGAAGATTTCGGGATCGCCCCGGATCAGGGCGCGCCCGAACTAATGCCCGGCGCGGAAGCGCGCCAAGAGAGCGGGCGCTTGCTGGCTCCTTCGCCCCGGCCCCGGATCGGCCTGGCCCCGGGCGCCACCCGTTTCACCAAGCGCTGGCCGGCAGAGTCTTTTGCCGCGGTCGGCGCTGATCTCGCCGAGCGCTTTTCCGGCTCGGTGGTGGTGGTCGGCGGTCCGGAAGACCGGGAAACCGCCCAGGAGATTTTAAACCGGATGTCTCCGCAGAGGCCCAAGCTCGATCTTACCGGCCGGCTCACCCTGCCTCAGGCTGTGGCCGTGATCCAGGATCTGGACCTCCTCATCTCCAACGACACCGGCCTGATGCACGTGGCCACCGCGGTCCAGACCCCGGTAGTCGCGGTCTTCGGACCCACCACCCGGGAGTTGGGATTTTTCCCGCTGGGCCCGGCCGCGAAGGTCATCGAGCACCAGGACCTTTCCTGCCGGCCCTGCTCGGTCCATGGCAGCGACTCTTGCCCCCGCGGTCACTTCCGGTGCATGAAAGAAATCACCCCGGAGCAAGTCAACCGGGCGACCGCGCCGTTCCTGGCCAAAGGCTGAGCCGGCCGTGTTCCGTTTCCTTTACAACCTTGCGGCCGCGCCCCTGCTCCCGGCCGGCCTTCGCCTACTCGCGCTTTTCCAAGACAAAGCCCGCCGCTTGCAAGAGGCCCAGGTCCAGCTTTTGCCGGAGCTTTTAGCCAAGCTGAAATCCTTGCCTCCTGATCAGGCCCGGATTCTGGTGCACGTGTCCTCGGTGGGAGAATACCTCTCGGCCTTGCCCCTGATCCGAGCCATCCGCGAGCGGTATCCGCGCCTGGCGGTGGTCCTTTCTTTTTCCTCGCCTTCCCTCGAAGGCCAGTTGACTTTCGGGGCGCGGGTGACCCCACCCGCGCAACCTTTAACGACGGCTTTCCACCTCGCCACCTACCTGCCCCTGGATACATCCTCCGCCGTCCGGCGCTTCTTGGACCTGGTCAATCCCTCGCTGATCCTCTTCGCTTCCTATGATGTCTGGCCGAATCTGCTCTGGCTCGCCCGGGAGCGCGGCATCTCGTGCGCCCTAGTCAACGGCATCCTCTCGCAGGCCTCGGGACGGTTCCGTTTCCCGGCCCGGTGGTTTTTTTCTTCCCTCTATCGGAACCTGGACTGGGTCGGCGCCGTGGCCGAGGAAGACGTCAAACGCTTTTTGGCTCTTGGCTTAGAGTCGGAAAAGGTGGCGGTTACAGGCAACTGTCGGTTCGATCAGACGCTTTTTCGCTGTCAGGCAGTTACGGATCAAGATCCGGATTTGGCTCAAATTCCACCCCAGTGCTGGGTAATAGCCGGAAGCACGTGGCCGGCAGATGAGGCGGTGCTGCTTCTGGCTTGGGCTCGGCTAGCGGCAAGTCATCCTGATCTGGGACTCATCCTCGCACCGCATGAGCCCAGTGAAAAGCATCTGCAGAAGATTGAGATTAGACTTGAAAAAGCGAGGCTTTCTTGCATCCGCTATTCATATCTTGGTGCTGAAAAATCAATGCGGTTTCGGATTGTGCTGGTGGACAAAGTTGGCATCTTATATAAACTCTATCGCCGCGGAATGTTTGCGTTTATAGGAGGAGGATTCGGCCGCGGGGTGCATAATGTGATGGAGCCGGCGGGGATGGGTCTGCCCGTGATCGTGGGTCCTCGGCGCTGGAACTCAGCCGAAGCGCTTCTGATGGAAACGCGAGGAGGAGCCTTTTCTGTGTCGAACCGGGCGAAACTTTATGCGGTAATGGAGCGGCTTGTCGAGGATGAGGTCTTTCGGAGAGAAGCCGGCGCCCGGGCCGAGGCGGTGGTCCGGGAGAACGCGGGAGCCACGGAGCGGACCTTGGAGAAGTTGATGGATCGTTTCCCGAAGATTTTTTCAGGCGGGAAGGATTAGGGGAGCATGAGCCGGGAGCCGAGCGCGGAAGCGATCCGGGAGGCGCTTCGCCGGCGGACGCCGCGGCAGTTGCACGAGCCGGGCCTGACTCCGGCGGCGGTGCTGATCCCTTTATTTCAAAAGGACGGGGCCTGGCATCTGCTCTTCACCCGCCGGTCCATGCAGTTGCCGGTGCACCCGGGGCAGATTTCGTTTCCGGGCGGGGCGCAAGACCCGGAGGATGCGGACCTGCTGGCCGCGGCGCTGCGGGAAAGCGAAGAGGAGATGGGGATCGCGCCGAAAGATGTGACCGTGCTGGGTCAGTTGGACGATATTGCCACCATCACGGGTTTTCGGGTGACCGCTTTTGCAGGGGTGATCCCTTATCCCTATCCGTTCCGCCCCAGTGAAGAAGAAATCGCGGAGGTGATTGAGATCCCGCTCGCCGGCTTCCTGGACCCCTCGGTTTTTCGGCGCGACACTTCCTGGCGCCGGGGCAAAGAACCTTACCTGGTCTATGGCTTCCAATGCGGCGCGCACAACGTGTGGGGTGCCACGGCCAAGATCATGAAACAGTTCCTGGAAATAGCCCTGGGCTGGCAGGAACCTGAAATCGAAGCGGCGCCGGCCCATACCTCGCCTGGAGACCGTCGCCGTTAGTTCATCGAAGGCATCCGAAGCGAACCCGGCCGAGCGCGGGCTTTGCCCGGGTGGTCTGAATTCTCTGATCGGACTAGTTATGGTAACCTAGATAATGAAAGCCTTTCCCGACTATGGAAATCAGCCATAAGACTTTGCAGCAGTTGGTGGAGGAGCTCCAGCAGATTCCGTTCTTTGAGGATCTGAAGCCCGAGCAACTCCTGGAGCGGGTGCCGCTTTTGGAGGGCCTCCCGGAGAAAATGGCGGCGCGGGTGGCACAGGAAGCTCAGATCCTTTCTTTTATGTCCGGCCATGTGATCTGTCGGCAAGGCGAGTATGAGGATGTCTTTTACTTGATCCTGGCCGGGGAGGTGGAGGTGACCACCAGCACCCAAAACCGGGGCCGGATTGTCCTGGGCACCCTGGCCGCCGGCGACTTTTTCGGGGAGATGGGGCCGCTTTCCGGCCAGCCGCGCACGGCCACGGTGACGGCGCGGGAGCGGACGATCGTGCTGGCCTTTCCCAAGGAGACCTTCCACGCCCTGCATAAGGGCGAGACCCGGCTCAAACAAGCGATCGACGGGAAATACATCGAGCGCTCGCTGCGCACCCACCTTCGCCAGGTCAGCATTTTTTCCGGGCTTTCCGACCGCGAGCTTTTCGACCTGGCCGGCCGGATCAAGCTGCGGAGCTTCAAGAAAGGGGAGGTGATCATCCGGCAAGGGGAGGAAGGGGACTCGCTGTATTTGGTGCGGAGCGGTTTTGTCAAGGTCAGCCTGGGCGATCTCCGCCAGGAAAAGATTTTGACCTATCTGCGGGAGGGCAGTTACTTCGGGGAGACGGCGCTGATCCGGCAGGAAAAGCGCAACGCCAACGTGGTGGCGATGACGCCGGTGGAGGCGGTCCAGATTTTCAAGGCGGACGTCGAGCACCTCCTGGCGCAGAACCCGCAGATCGCGGAAGAGTTCGAGCGGGCGATGGTCGAGCGGGACCAGGATACCGCGGACGTGCTGAAAGATGAAAGCCGGGCCCGGGCCATTTCCTTTGTGGTCAAGAAGGGTCTGGCCCAGGCTCGGGAAGTGCTGGTGATTGACCAGGAGAAGTGCCTGGAATGCGATTTGTGCTTGGACTCCTGCCGGGCGGTGCACGGCCATTCCCGCTTGATCCGCCGCGGCTCCCGGCTGGGCCGGATCCTGGTGCCGACCTCCTGCTTCCACTGCCAGAACCCGGAGTGCCTGCTCTGTCCCTTCGGCGGCATTGTCCGGGACAAGCACGGCGAGATCCACCACACCGAGGCCTGTAACGGCTGCGGCGGCTGCGCCCGCCGTTGCCCCTACGGCAATATCCTGATCGTGCGGGAAGCCGATGCCTCGGGGACCGAGACCCAGAAAGTGGTCAAGTGCGACATGTGCGTGGACTTTGCCCGGGTGGCCTGCGTCTACAACTGCCCGGCCGGGGCCGCCCGCCTGCTCGCGCCGGAAGAGCTGATCGAGCGGTTCCGGGCGGAAGCCGACCGATGAGCGCCAGGTCCCAGGCGGCCCCGCCGCGGCTCGGGTGGTCTTTGGCTTTTGCCTGGGTGAGCCTGCTCGTCATCTGGCTGGCCCAATACCGGGTCTTTTATTTCTGGCCGCCGCTCACCGGCGGCGACGCCTGGGGTCTCGCTTTCGGAATCGCGGGCACGCTCGCCATCGTCCTCTCGGCTTTCTACTCCCTGCGCAAGGTCCATCTCAACTGGTGGATCGGCTCGCTCGAGCGCTGGTTCGAGATCCACATCTACCTGGGATCGCTGGCCCTGGTCCTGATCGTGGCCCACTCGGGCTACCGCTTCCATGCCACGGTGCCCAACCTGGCCTTGCTCTTTTTGCTCCTGGAGGTGGTCAGCGGTCTGGTGGGCTGGGTGATTTACCTGCGGGAGCCCTCGCGCAAAGCCGGCCGGCTCAAGGCCCCGGTGCTGCCCGCGGTCACGGCCGACCGGCTGAGCGAGATCCACGCCCAGCTCTCGGAAATCTGCTCCGGCCGGGGCAAGCCTTTCCTCGACCTCTACAACGACATGGTCATCCCGCTTTACCGCACCCGGGGACAAAAGCCGGAGGCCCTCCCAGAGGCGCCGCCCCTGGAAACGCAGTTTGAATTTGGACAGGCCGATGACTACCAGGCGGCGTTGAAACTGATCGAAGAAGCGAAAAGCCTTTTCCAAGATCTGAACCTGCACCTCCAGTTCCTGCGTCGGCTCCGGCTCTGGCTCTATGTCCACGTGCCGATCGCCGCGGCCTTGGTCGCCTTTTCGGTGGCCCATATCGTCTCGGTCTTGAGGTATTGACATGTCCCCTGACCAGGTGAGCATCCAGGGACCTGCGGGAGAAGACAAGATCCGGCTGAGCCGAGGCCACCGCCTCGGGTCCTCGCTTGGCTTCCTGTCGGTGACCGGGATCCTCTTCTCGGCCTGGGCAGGGTCCTATTTCTTCCGGGCCGACCAGAAAGCCTTCCTGGGCACGCCCCTTTCGGTGGACCATTACCAGCTGCGGGAAAATTGCGGGGTCTGCCATCACCCGATCGCCGGCGTCAACAACGCCGCCTGCGCCAGCCCGGATTGCCACCAGAGGCTGATTCGCAACAACTTCCACGAACGCCTCGACCTGGCCTGCACCCAATGCCATGCCGAGCATGCCAACACCCGGGAACTCGCGCCGCGCATGGCCGACCGCGCCTGCGGCGAATGCCACGAGCCGTTGAAGCAAGACCCGAAATCCAAGTTCTTTATCGGCCGGCCGCAAACCCACGCCTCGGTGATTGACCGGCGGCTGTATTCGCACCGGGACCACCGGGGCTACCATTGCCCGGCCTGCCATGGCCGGGGCGAGGGAACCATCAACACGCCCTTTCGCCAGCTTTTCACCATGAAGGCTTGTTGCAAGTGCCACTTGGAGGAAGGCTGCCAGGTCTGCCACCATTACCACGGCCGGCGAGTGATCGCTTCGGAGGCAAAGCGGCCGGGAGAGCTCCAAGAAGCCGATCTGGAAAAAATTCAATCGTTGAAGGCGCAAGGAGTGGAGTTGGACCTTCCGCCCAGCGCGATCCCAGCAGGGGGCACGCCATGAGTTTTGAGATTTCCGAGGAGTTGATCGAGCGACACAACCGCCGGCTGAAGCCGGCCCTGGACCGGGGCTGGGCCGGTTTCGAGCGCGAGCTGAAGCGACGGGGGACCAACCCCCAGCGCCTCTTCCTGGCCGCCCGCCCCTTCGTGGTCGCGGTCCCCTCCTGGGGCCTGGCCGCAGGCGGCACCCGCTTCGGCCGCTTCCCCTTCCCAGGCGAGCCGCGCCATCTCTATGAGAAGCTCGACGACGCGGCCACCCTCCACCGCCTGACCCGGCAGAATCCCACGGTCTCGCTCCACATCCCCTGGGACCAGACCGGCAACCCGGCCGCGCTTCGGGCCTACGCCCGGCAACTGGGCTTAAGCTTTGATGCCATGAACTCCAACACCTTCCAGGACCAGCCCGGCCAGAAGCTCTCTTATAAGTTCGGGAGCCTGTGCCACACCGATCCCGCGGTCCGCGGCCAGGCGGTGGCGCATAACCTGGAGGTGATCGAGATCGGGAAGAAGCTGGGGAGCCGGGCGCTCTCGATCTGGATCGGGGACGGCGGCAACTACCCGGGCCAGGTGCACTTCCGGCGGGCCTTTGACCGCTACCTGGAAAGCCTGGAACAGATTTACGCCGGCCTGCCCCGCGGCTGGCGGCTCTACCTCGAGCACAAACCTTATGAGCCGGCCTTTTATTTCACGGTGAACGCGGATTGGGGCGCTTCCTACCTGGCCGCTTCGGCGCTGGGCCCCAAGGCGCTGTGCCTGGTGGACCTGGGCCACCACCTGCCCGGCACCAACGTGGAGGCGGTGGTGGCGCGCCTGATCCGGCAGAAGAAGCTGGGCGGGTTTCACTTCAACGACGCCCAATATGGCGACGATGATCTCTCGGCCGGCTCCATTAACCCCTATCGGCTGTTCCTGGTCATGAACGAGCTTCAGGACGCGGCCCAGGACCCGGCCGTGAAGAATTTCCATCCCGCCTTTTTACTCGACCAGAGCATGAACCTCAAGGACCCGATCGAGGACCTGATCCAGAGCACGGAGGCGCTGTTCCGGGCCTTCAGCAAGGCGCTCCTGGTAAATCGGCCGGCGCTCCATCGCTGCCAGGAGAAAAACGATCCGGTAATGGCCGAACAAATCCTCAAGCAGGCCTTTGAGACCGATGTGACTCCGCTCGTGCAGCGCGTCCGTTTCTCCAATGGGGGGGCGATTGACCCGCTCGCACTCTTCCGCCAGAGCGGCTACCGCCCGGCGAAGATCAAAGAGAGAGGCTAGGCCGTTGCGTCGTCCAGGCAAGAGTGCTATTTTAATCATATGAGATTTTTCGCGACAGTTTTTCTTTTTATCTTTTTCTGGTCCGGACTGGGGGCCTGTTCCTGGTATCGCTCTCTGTGCCGACCATCGGAAACCGAGCCTGCGGCTACCGATAAGCTGGAGCCGGGGCGGACGAAAGGGCCGCGTTCCCGGGAAGCATTGACGGCCGAGAACCAGGCGTTGCAGCAAAAGGTGCGGGACCTGGAGCGCCGGCTGGCGCTGGAGTCGCAGGAACGGGCGGCGCAAGGGCAGCTCCTGGCCCAGATGCGCGAGGACCTTTTGGCCGCGGTGGAAGAAGCGACCCAGGGCCAGGCCGCGGCGAAAAGCGGGTCGCAAGCCGAGGCGGTCGCCGGCCTGGCCGAGGCCAAGATCGCGCTGGAAAAGGCGCGCAAATTCCCCCTGGCCGAGCAGGTGAAAAACCACCTCGACTCCGCGGATCGGATGGTGGCCGCGGCCTCCCGTCAGCTCCAAGTCGGCAATTACAACGGCGCGGTCTACTTTGCCCGCAGCGCCCAGCGGACGGTGGAAGGGGCGCTCCGGCTGGCCCGGATCGAGGCCGAGCGCGACGGCCGCCTGCTCACGGTGACGCAAGCCACGGCCAATCTGCGCCAGGGCCCTTCCACCCAAAGCAGCACCGTCGCCCGATTGGCCAAGGGGACGCGGGTCATTTCCCTGGAGAAGCAGGGGGACTGGATCAAGATTTACCTCTTGGAGACCGGCGCGACCGGCTGGATGCATGCTTCCTTGCTCAGGTAGCTCTTGCGCGGATGCCGTTTCAAGGAATTTTAGAGGAGTTGGTGGAGCGAGTGCCGGGCGCCCGCGCCGCGGTGCTGGCCGACGGGGAAGGCGAAGCGGTCTCGGCTTACACTTCGGGCGAGGGCACGGACTATGACATCAAGTTCATCGGCGCCCATCACGGCATCCTCCTGGACCGTGCCCGCAAGATCCTGGACCAGCTCCAGTTCGGCCAAGCCCAGGAGCTCAGCTTTGTCCAGGACCACTTCCATGTGCTGACCGCGCCGGTCAACCGCGACTACTACGTGGTCCTGACCGTAAGTTCGGAAACCGCGCTGGGCCGCGCCCGCTTTGAGCTGCGCAAGGCGCTGGCGCGGCTGAAAAAGGAGATCGAGTGAGCGCGGCGAGCAGGTTTTCCGGCCGCATCCGACTTTTTTCCCTCTTCGCCTCTTGCCTTCTCTTGCCCGGCTTCTGCGGGGCCGTTGCCGTGGAGCCTTCCGCCCCGGCGGCGATTACCTTGGAGTCACTCCTGCAAAATCTTTCGGACCTGGAAAGCCTGACCCGACCGGCAACCTACTCGGCCGGCATGATCTCCACCTGGGACCGCAGCGGCGGAAACGATGACGGGGAAACCTTCCTTCAAGTGCAAGGAAACACCGCCATCCTGGCTGACCTTTTCGGCCCGGGCGTCATCACCCGAATCTGGTCGGCCAGCCCCGCCGGCCGGGTGCGGGTCTACCTGGATGGGAGCCCGGAGCCGCTGGTGGACCTTCCGGCCCTAGAGCTTTTTTCCGGCCAAGTCTCTCCCTTTTTAAAACCCCTGGTCGGCCACGAGACGGGCAGTTATTCCTATTTGCCCATCCCTTTTGCCCGGCGCTGTCGAATCGAGATCGCGGCCCAGAATCCGGCGCCCGGGAGCCAGCCGGACTTTGGCCTATTCTGGCAAGTCAGCTTTCGGCAATATCCGCCCGGCACTGCGGTTCAGAGCTTGACCTTGCCGCTTTCCCGCGAAGCTTATGCCGCCTGGCCGCCGGCCGATCGCTTGGGCCGGGCTCCAACCCGGGGCGACTCGTGCCAGCCGGAAGAGGTCACCCTCTCGACAGAACGCCAAAAAGAAATCGAGATAGTAAATTATAAAGGCAGCGGCATCCTCTCTGGCTTTCAAATCTCCGCGCCGGAGGATTACTACCTGAAAGTGTTTTGGGACCAAGAAAGCTCCCCCAGCCTGGAAATACCGGCTTCCTGGAGCCGGGTCCCCTTTCCCATGCCCTTCGCCCGGCAAGCTTTGATTCATCTCGCCTGCGATGGCCCGTGCTCAGCCGACACCGTCTCGATTGGTTTCACGGTTTGCCGAGCCGAAACGGTTTCCGATGATCGTCTGCACGGCTGGTATCATCAGGAATGGACCCGGGCTTTTCGCGGGCCCAATCTTTCGGCCGAGCATAATTACCGGATTTTGCGCGTCCAAGGCCGCGGCCTCTACCTGGGAACCTGGCTCATGGTCTGGAACAAGTATTTCATCTGGTGGGGCGAGGGGGATGAGATGATCTTCGTGGACGATGAAAGCTGGCCGCCCGCCTTTCACGGCACCGGCACCGAGGACTATTTCGACGGGGCCTGGTCCGAGTTCGGCCACTCGTCTTTTGCCGGCGCCCAGGTGAAGGATTCTCTGGGGAAGATTCATGCCGGAAAGACGGTCGCCTTTCGCTGGCATCTGGCCGACCCCATCCCTTTCACCCGGTCCCTGGATTTCTCGATCGAGCACGGCCAGGCCGCCAATGACCTGGATAATCCCTATGCTTCCCTGGCCTTCTGGTATCAGGCCGAGCCTCATGGCGAGCTGCCGCCCTTGCCCGCTTATGCCGAACGGGTCTGGGATGAAAAGCGCTTGCAGCAACTGGTGGATCAGGAATGGCGCAAGGCCATCCTCTTTAAACTCGGCCGTGGCTTCCGCCTCGCCGGCCTCGGACTCCTGGCTCTCCTCGCCCTCTTCCCCGTCATCCTCTTCGGCTGGAAAATGCTCCGCCGCCGGCCGCAGTAAGGCTCTTGGGATCAGAGCTTCACTTTACACTTAACGGTCGGTTGAGGATCCCAGGTTTCCGGTTTTTTTTCTTGACGGCAAACGGACCCTGGATGTAAAATCGCCTGTAGGATAATGGGCGGTCAATTCAGATGGTAGCTCAATTAAGGAGGAGGGGGTCCAGGAATCAGGCATGGTTTGGCAAGATTTGGTCAGGGCCAGATTCCCAGGTGGCCGTCGGGCAACACCTCGCGCTTTCGCGGCCTCGGCCAAGCCGGCACTTTGTTAAGTGTAAAGTGAAGCTCTGACCCCAATCCCCCCCAATCCCCCGGGGCCTTCGAAGCTTGGGAGTGAGGATGAGCCAGGATAAGGCGTTGCGGCATCGGGTTCAGGCTTTAACTCACAACTGAAGCTCTGACCCCATACCCTGGAGGCAATGATATGAAGTTGATTGCCGGTAACTTAAATAGAAATTGGTTAAAAGGCTTGCTTGAGGAATCTAAGGGTCACACCGAGATTGTCCTAGCGGCGGTAGCATATGCTAATGGAAATCCTGAACTTCTGGACTTCTGCTATAGTAATAAGATTAAGCTCACCTTTTGGTGTCGTTATGATTGGTCAGTGCCTGTATCTATAAACATACTGGAAGCTTTTATCAATCGTAGGTCTCCAAACTTTGTCTGCAAGCTGGTGGCAGATATTTATCATCCTAAAGTCATCTGGTGGCAGGGCTTCGGGGTTTATATTGGCTCGGCGAACCTCACTCATTCTGGATGGTATGCGAACATCGAATGCGGCGTTTTTTTAAGTGAATCTGATTTGGATGAGCAAGGCTTAAGGCCGGAACTAGAGCGCTTTTTTAACCAGGTCGATGAGCGCTCCTTCCCGTTAACCCAAGAGGTATTAGATGAACTCAAGAAGCTCAAAAAAGATCAGAGATCTTTTATTCTTCAGCAAAAGGAGTTTGAGGATGCTTTTATGAAGACGCGGAAAGTCCCAAAACAGCCATCAATCAGTTCGGTGGATAAAATATCATCAGATGAAGGTTATCGGAATGATTTTATAGCTGAATGGAATTCAACATTAGAAATTCTTCGTGCTATCTCTGATCGCGTATCGATGGATAATATGCGTCCAGCCTGGATAAATGCTAATGTACCCAAAGGTGTCCAAGGTGATCAATTCTTAAACGCATATTACTATGGGCAAGTAAGGACTGGCAATCGATATCCATTCTTTGAATATTATGAGATGAACTATAAAAACCCTGAGGGTGCATTGGTGAACATGATGATGTGGTGGAAAAAATTAGCAGATCCACCATCCAATGAGGATATTATGATATATAAGTGGTCACCATTTTTGCGAAAACAGCTTTCTTCAGAAAGTCTAGCCGGGACTACTCTGGCTGACTTTACTGAGATATGCAGTTGCGTTTATGCTATTCGCGATCATTCCCTGCGTGTCAGCAATGAAACATACGGTTTGCCAAGGAATTATCCTAAAAAAGGCCGGGAGGAGTGCATTAAGTTACTGGCCAATTATCTATGGAAACAAAAAACCAGCAACGGGGCAACAATTATTGATACAATATCTTTCGTTCTCTATGGTGGATCAATGGCAGAATTATCGAGCCGCCTTTGGGAAGCAACTAATTCTGAAAAATGGCGGATACCTCATTTCGGAATTAGTTGTCTTGGAGAGATTGTTGGATGGGCGCTTCCTGATACATTTCCTCCACGAAATGGCCGATCGAGCAAAGCTTTGACCGCTTTGGGCTACAGTGTTAAAATTCATTCGGAATAAGGGTCTGGGGTCAACGCGTCACATTTCAGGGATTTGGGGTCAGAGCTTAAGTTGTTAGTTGGGAGGGGAAGCGGGAGCAGGCCCGGGATTTTTTGATCTGAGCGATATCCGGTTCCGCATGCTGGAAGAAAGCCTGGTAAGCCGCGCAAAAGAGGCTGCGGCAGGCATCAAAAGGGGGAGAATTATTTTTTCAGTGAGGGGGGCGGGAGCGGGATCGAGGGTTCGGTTTCGGGAGTTGTTTCTTCCTTGGTCAGCAATTGGTCCTTGGTCTTGAAGAGGTTGTCCACCTGGTATTTGGAGACCAGGAAGAGGGCGGGCTGGTCGGCGCGCTTGAGGTAAAGCCGGCTCTTGGTGCTGTCCGGCTGACCCACCTGGAGGGTGATTTCGGTCTTGTCCTGCAGCCGGACGCTGAGACTTTTGTCGGGTTTATCCAGACCGGTTTCCTTGAGCTCCTTCGCCGGGAATTCAATCGTGCGCAGCGTGCTCAGGCCCCGGACAATTCCGTCCACCACCGAGGCGCTGGCCGGGGTCCGGGTCTCGCCCTCCACCAGCTCCCAGGCCTCTTGCGTCAGGTTCTTTTCCAGGGTCAGGGTCTCGTTCCCGCTCTTCAGGGTGAGCGCCCGCGCCTCGTTCGGCTCGAAGCGGGCAATAGCCTTGTCTTTCCAGGTGTCGGACGAGCGGTCAAAGATCGAGGCCAGGTTCTTGGCCACGAGGTAGGTGTTGTCTTCTCCGGCCTTTCGGAAATAGGCGGTGCCGTAACTCTCGCCCCGCTTGCCCACGTAAAATTCGGCCAGGGCCTTGCCCTCCTGGTCGCGGAAGCTGACCTTGAGCCCCTTGTCGTCGTTAACCTCAAAGAGGTCGTGGGTCTTGGCCTTGGCGCTGGCCAGGTCGGAGAGCCGGAGCGCTTTCGCGGTGTCGAGCATCTGGGTGACGCCGTCCGGGTCGGCCGGGTAATCGCCTTCGGATGCCACCACCCAGCGTTGGTCGCGCTGCTCGAGCCGGACGCTGGCGTCGGCCTTGTTAAGCTCGATCACGGTTACCTGGTCCATGGCCAGGCCGGGGTAAGCTTCGAGCGTGGCGACGCGCGAGGCCTGACGCCGGGGTTTGTAAACCTTCTCGTAAAGGATGATCCCGGCCAGGACCAGGGCCACCGCCAGGCCGAGGACGATCGTGGTCTTGGGCTTCATGACGGGGCTTTTCCGGAAAGGGTCTCGGAGTAGCGGCGCTTAGCCCGCTTGCGGGCGAGGGAGCGGGCAAAGCCGAAGAGGATAATGCCGACCGGGACCAGGAAGGGCCCGGCCAGGCCCGCGGTCCAGAACCGGAGCTTGGAGGCGTCGCGGTTGAGCGGCCGGTCGGCGGTGCCGCGCGAGCGGATGTCAATCAGCTTGCCGCCCACGGTCATCCAGTCGAGGGAGTTGAGGATGAACTCGGCGTTGGAGTTGCCGATCTTGAGGTTATCGTCGGTGATGAAGCGGCCGTTGCCCACGACCAGGATGGAGGTCTTCTGGCTCTGGTCCTGGCGGGGGAAGGGGCTGGGTGGCGGCTCGGGTGCCGCGGATTCCTGGTCCTCGCTTTCCGCGGCGGGAATGGGCTTGCCCGCGTAGAAACTGGGGAAGGCGCCGGTGACCAGGATGGCCAGGTCGCGCACCTGCTCGCCCATGCCCTGGATCGGGATCGCCGGCGGCAGCTCCTGGGGGTTGAGCTTGAACTGGCCGGTCTGGGCCCAGGACTTGGGCGAGGTCTTGAGCAGGGCCACCGGCTGGTGGTTTTCCGAGGTCTCCCCTTCGTATTCGAGCGAGGAGGTCCAGGGCAGCACCACCGAGTCAAGCAGGTTGATGATGGGATGGTCCGCGGCCAGGCCGAGCTGGCGCAGGGTGGGGATGTTGACCTTGACCCAGAGCGGATACTCCTGGATGATGGACCACGCCCCCTGGCGCATGGCCACCCGCTCGTTGAGCACGTCCATAACCAGGTCGTGGTTGCGCTTGACGCCGTAGCTCTTGAGCAGGTCATCGAGGTTGTCGTCCTTGGGGAAGGCGATCCAGTATTCCGGGACGATGTTGACCCCGTCGAGCAGGAAGATGATCTTGCCGCCCCGCATCAGGAACTGGTCGAGCTCATATTTTTCCCGCTCCGAGACCCGGTTGGGATTCCAGACCAGGAGCACCGCGATCCCCTCCGGCACGAAGCCCGAACTCGCCAGGTCCACCGCCTCGAGCTCGTATTCGGTCTCGATCAGCTTGCGGAGGCCCTGGAGCTGTTGCGCCGCCTCTTCATTGCCTTGCCCGGTAAAGAAGCCGACCTTGGTGGCCTGCTCCGAGGAAAGCTTGGAGATGGTGGTGGTCATGGTGTATTCCAGGTCGTGGACGTCGAGGGCATTGGCAAAGACCTGGCTCTGGTCCCGGTATTGGACGAGCATGGCCAGGTAGCCTTCGCGGATTCCGAACTCGGAAGCGCCCCGGACCTGGAAGGGGAGTTTGTAGATGCCCCGGGTCCGAAGCTCTTCCTCCAGCTCCGGCTGCCCGCTCGGGTCCTCCACTTCCACCTTCACGTTGCCCTTGCCGTAAACCTGGTATTCCTGGAGCAGGTCCGCGATCTCCCGGGTCTGGAAGTTGAGCGGGGCCGGCAAGTCCTTGGAGAAATAGGCCTTGATGGCGAGCACGTCGTCGAGCCCGGCCAGGATCTGTTTGGTGGAGTCGGAGATGGTGTAGAGCTTGCCCTGGGTGAGGTCAAAGCGGCCGAAGACCTTGGCCGAGAGGTAGTTGACGATCACCAGCGCCCCGATCAGGATCACCAATAGGGCGAGGGAATTGCTCCCGTATTTCCAGCGCTGCGCCATTATCCTAGCTTCCTATATACAACATACGATATACGACATACTCTTCTCATGCCCATTTCCGGCGCTCGACCGAGCGCACGTTCAAAAACAGGAAAAAGACGATCACCGACAAATAATAAATCACGTCCCGCGAGTCAATCACCCCGCGGCCGATGGAATCGAAATGGTGGCCGATGTCCAGGAACGAGATCAGGTAGATCAGGAAACTCGGGAGCGAGATCATGGCGCAAAGCTCCTCGACGGCCAAGAGCGCCACGCAGATCACGACGGTAAGCAGGAAGGCGATGAACTGGTTTTCGGTCATGCTGGAGATGGCGGTGCCGATGGCCACAAAGGCGGCCCCGAGCAGGAACAGGCCGAAATAGCCGGCCAGGATCGGGCCCCAGTCGGGCGAACCGAGCAGGGCCACCGCGAGCGGGGCCATGAAGCTTAAGACCAGGACCAGGCAGAGGAAGGCCAGGGCCGCGAAGTATTTGCCCAGCACCGCCTCCACGTCGCGCACCGGCAGGGTGAGCAGGAGCTCATCGGTCTTGAGCTTTCGCTCCTCCGCCCAGCTCCGCATGGTAATGGCCGGGACAAAGATCCACAGCCCGTAGATGAAAAACTCGAAGTATTCGCGCAGGCTGGCCTGCCGGCCGGGGAAGAGGATGAACCACACGAAGATAAAGTTCACCACTCCCAGGAAGACCACGATAAAGAAATAGGCCATCAGGGAGTTGAAGTAGCCCTTGAATTCCTTCTTGAAAATGGCCCAGATCCTCGACATCTTCCCCTGCCTAAAGGCTCAGCTCTCCCGCACGGTGAGCTGGGTGAACACCTTCTCCAGCGTGGTCTTTTCCTGGTATAGCTCGGCCAAACTCAGGCCCGCATCCGCGGCCAGGCGGAACAACTCCTCGCCCAAGGCCCGGCTACCCTCGCTGAAAACCTCGTAACTATGCAGTCCGCCCGCTTCCTCTTTCCAGGCGAACCCCTTGACCCCCACCAGGCTCTTGAGCTTCTCTTCCCAGAGCCGGCGGTCGCCCCGCACCTGCAGGCGGTGGACGCCCCCGGACTTGCCGCGTTTGGTGATCTCGTCCAGGCTGCCGTCGGCCACGATCTTGCCCCGGTCAATGATCATCACCCGGGAGCAAGTGGCCTCGACCTCGGAGAGGATATGGGTGGAAAGGATCACGGTCTTTTCCCGGCCCAGCTCTTTGATTAAAGCGCGGATCCCGATGATCTGGTTCGGGTCCAGGCCGGAAGTGGGCTCGTCCATGATTAAGATCTCGGGATCATGGATCATGGCCTGGGCCATGCCCACCCGCTGGCGAAAGCCGCGGGAAAGGGTGCCGATCTCCTGCTTCAATACCGGCTTCAGGCCGCAGACCTCAATCATCCGGTCCAAGCTGGCCTGGCGCTTGGCCGGCGGGATGCCGCGGACTTCGGCCATGTAGCGCAGGAACTCGTCCACCGCCATGTCCAGGTAAAGGGGGGAGTTCTCCGGGAGATAGCCTACCCGTTTCCGCACTTCCAGAGAATTTTCAAAAATATCAAAGCCGGCGAGCTTGGCCGTGCCCTCGTTGGCCGGGATGAAGCCGGTGAGGATGCGCATGGCGGTGGTCTTGCCGGCGCCGTTCGGGCCCAGGAACCCGACCACCTCGCCCTTCTGGACCTCAAAGCTGATGCCGTCCACCGCGGTGATCGGCCCGAAACGCTTGGTGATGTTCTGGACTTCAATCATTGAAATTTTTCAACACAGAGAGCACAGAGGGCACAGAGGAAGATTTGGGGGATTAGAGAAAGGGAAACTCAGTTTTTTCTTAAATCTTCACTCTCGAAAAATCTTGTTTTTTCCTCTGAGTTCTCTGTGTTCTCTGTGTTTAATCTCTTTTTCTTCCCCAAAGACAACGCTAAAATCATAAAGTTCCCAAAAAAATCAGGCTAAATCATAAGCGTTTTCCGGGAAATGTCAAGCCTGGGGAGCCCTTGCCCTCCCTCAGTTTTTCAGGGACAGGGGGTAGGGGCGCGATTTATCGCGCCCTTGCCAGGACTGGGCGCAATGAATTGCGCCTCTACAAAGGCCGAAAATATGCTGTGCGGACAAAAACTGAGGGAGGGCAAGTGGGGAGCAAAATTTCCAGGTCGGGTCCCCCAAAATACCGTCGCAATCGCGGCTTGAGTAGGGGCGGTCTCAGACCCGCCCTGAACCACCCGGAAGGGTCGAGCGAACTTTCAGCTTACAGAAGCCGGGTCGCTAGTTTGCCTGCGACAGTCCTCCTGCAGCCCAATTAAAAATAGCTGGAGCGCTACGACCATTCCCTCCGCTGACGCTGGATAAATCGCCGCCGGCCGTGTTCAATTGTCCTCCGCTGACGCTGGAGTAATCGCCGCTGGCCGTGTTCAAATATCCCCCTCTGACGCCGGAAGCAAGGCCGCTGGCCGTGTTATTTTCTCCCCCGCTGACGCTGGAGTAATCGCCGCTGGCAGTGTTAATCCATCCCCCGCTGACGCTGGAAGCAACGCCGCTGGCGATATTATCACGTCCCCCGCTGACGCTAGCATTAGCCGCGAGAATTTGATTAAAGGTTCCAACCACCAAGCCGCCGTAGGAGCTGTAGCCATTATTCGCGCCGACCACGATGTTGTGGGAGCCAGCGCGGGAATAGCCCGCAAGATTCTCGTTATAGCCCACGATCAGGTTGCCGAGGCCGTTGACGGCATTGGAGGTACCGCCCGAGCCGCTACGGATGTGGACATTGACGCCAGTGAAAATAAAATTCGTGCCCGAGCGGGTCACCGGCGCTAGCTTGGCCGTGTTCGCGGCAATGCTCGTGGTGTTAGTAGCTATGTTCCCAGCGTTGGTCGTGATGTTGGTGGCATTGGTCGAGATGTCGGTCTGGTTGGTGGCAATATCGGCCATGTTGGTAATGATATCTGCGGTATTGGTCGCGATACCCGCGGCATTGGTGGCAATGTTCGCGGTGTTGGTAGCGATGTTGGCCGCATTGGCCGCGATGCCGGCGGCATTGGTGCCGATGGCCGTGGTATTAGCGGCAATCGCGGCGGCATTGACGCCTATACTTGCAGTGTTAGCCGCGATGCCCGCGGCATTAGTGGCAATGTTCGTGGTGTTGGTAGCGATGTTGGCCGTATTGGTCGCGATGCCCGCGGCATTGGTGGCGATGTCCGCCGTGTTCGCGGCAATATCCGCGGAGTTGACCGCGATGTTATTCTCGTTCGCAGTCACCCGGGCTTCCAAAGCCACGAGGTCCGCATCGCTTTGATTGGCCAGGTCGGTCAATTGGAGCTGTAACCCCACCACCAGAACCTGCAGGTCCGCCACCTGGGCCTGAAGCTCCTGGATCTGCTCCGCCGGGGCGGGAGCTCCCACATGCATCGCCGGGGTCTGACCTCCTCCTCCGGAACCGCCCCCGCCTCCGCCGCCGCCCGGCTGACACGAAACCGCCAAAACCAGCAAGCCTGCTAAAACCAGTATTACCATTCTCTTCATCTCTCTACCTCCTAAATGCCTGATTGGAAGTTTGGGGTTTGGGAACAGGTTACCTTAACCGTTTATTTATTGTTAGCGTGATTCTACCACTTCAGGAAAAGGCAAGCAAAATAATTGGGGGACACCTTACTAATTCTAATGAACTTGGTTCAACCGCCGATACATGGCCCGATTGTTCTTGTAAATATTGAGGAATTCAGCAAAAATTTCGTCAAAAAGGCGCCGGTTCCCGGGGTCGGGCTGGAAAGTGTTGGCATACTTGACCAGTCCGGGAATATCATCAAAGCTGATAAAGCCTAGCGCCACTGCGGCGATCAAGGCCGCGCCCCGGGCATTAGCCCAGATCGGGTGCTCAACCTGGCGGATGGTCCGATCGAGCACGTCCGCGAAAATCCGGCACCAGAGATCGGACCTGGCCCCGCCCCCGACAATATTGATCGGGTCCAGCTTGCGGCCGATAAATTTCTCCACATATTTCAAAGCCCACCGCGTGTTCAGCGCCACGCCCTCGTAAACCGCGCGCACCATCTGCTCCAGGCCGGTGCTCAGGGAGAGGTTATGAAACCCGGCCCGGATCGTGGTGTCATCCACCGGCGTCCGCTCGCCGTTCAGCCAGGGCGTGAAGATCACCCCGTTGCTCCCGGCCGGGACCGCGGCCGCGATTTGATCGAGCCGTTCATACACGTCCTCCGCCGGCGCCTCGGGCCGAAGCTGATTGCGCGGGAATAGAATCCTGTCCACCAGGAAATTCAGCGCCCCACCGGCGATGTCCTGCTCGTTTACGCAGTAGTAGCGGCCGGGGATGGCCGTGGGCAGCGAGGCGATGGAATGGAACATGTCCGTCTTCTTGAACGGGACCACGCACTGGACCCAGGAGGAGGTGCCGACGTAAAGGTGGCCTTCGAAATCGCGGACCGCGCCCGAGCCGATGCAAGCGGACTGGTGGTCCGGCGAACCCGTTGCTACCTGGACCCCCGGCGGGAGCCCCAGCTCTTCCGCCACTTCCGGCAAGAGAATACCCAGGACTTCCACCGACGAGCGCAAGGGCGGGAGCTTGGCCCGGTCAATCTGGAGTTTCCGGATCAGCCCGTCGTCGTAATGGACCCGGGCGATGTCGCGGGTGTCGGTCACCCAGAAAAGCATGATCGAGTCAAAGCTGGCCGCGAACCGGCCGGTCAGCCGCAGGTTGAGATAGTCCTTGCTGCCCAGGAACATATGCGCGTTTTGATAGACCTCCGGCCGCTCGCGCTTCCACCAGAGCACGTGGGCAATGTCGTCCTTGCCCGAAAGCTGCGGCCCGCCCCCGGTCTTCCAGATCCAGGGCAACATGGTGAACACGTTGTAGCCGTCAATGCTGGGGAATCCCGAGACCACTTCTTTGACATAAGGCGCGCCGCGGGAGTCCATCCAGGTGAGGGAGTTGCCAAGGTGGCGGCCGGAACCATCCACTGCCACGGTGGAGGAGAAAGTGGAGGACACCCCGATGCCGACAATATCTTCCTTCGGCACCAGGCGCCGGGACACGAGTCGCTTGGCGGTGTTGACCAAGGCGTTCCACCAGTCGGCCGGGTCTTGCTCGGCCCCGCCGGCCGGCAGGAAATAGGTAGGGGTCTTCTCCGATTCAAAGCCGATCAACTCGCCCCGGACCGAAAAGAGCGCGGTCTTGACGCCCGAGGTTCCGTGGTCCACGGCCAGGAGGTATTTCTTGCTATTTAATATTTCAATCATATTTCAAGGAGAGGAAAGACTCAAATCCGAGCCATTCTCTCTCCTCCGAAAGCTTGAACTCTTAGCGTCTCGGCGTCTCTGCGTGAAACTCCTCTTTGCTTCCGGCTCGGCCGGCTCATGACCGCATCATCCAAAATCCAGCCGGCCTTGTCAAACCTTATGGGTAAAGTGAAGCGTTGACCCCATCCCCGCATCGAATGCTCTGCTGTATCCTTGCTTGCTCAGTCTAAGAATTAAGTTTTATGTGAAGCTCCGACCTTTGCTTCCACTATGATTTTTCCTTTCAATTATCTTTCCTATTAGGTATCCTGTAGCTCCGCAAATTAAATGAAACGTAAATACAATAAAATTAAATTGATTTCTTGTCAAAGTAGAGGGGATAGGACCTCTATAATATATTAAAAATGCATCACAAAAGAAAAAAATAAAAAACAATATCCAGCCAATTGTGATACCCCAAAGAGCATATTTTATTCTTAACGGACTTTGTAAATAATCTTTTTTCATTGCTTCCAGGCTAGTTGGATATTTTTTAATCAAAATAAAATAAAAATATATTACAAAATAGATTACAAGCAATATAACAAACCAATACGTTAGAAGTATATCTTCGAGAGGTAATTCTAAAATATATTTCATTGACATTGGGATCACCGCTTCACCTTACACCTAAGAACCTCACCCCTCGCCCTCACAGTCGGCTTATCCGAAGTTGGCCACTGGAACTTGGCGCTCCTGGGCGAAACTTTTTCGATGGAGCTTGATGCGTTCAATTTCAAGAAGCGTTGCCCCCTTAAATGTCCAGCTTGGTGACCTTGCCGGTCTCATCTACATGCTCCACGATCACTCCGCCGAAGGCCTCGCCGCCCTCTTTCTTATCGTCCAGCTTGAATACCTTGGGCACCAGGTCAATAAAGTCCGTAGGCTTGACGCACCCTTCCGGCGGCAGCACGCCCTTGCCCAGGACTTTGCCTTGCAGCATCAGGATCGCGCCGATGACCGCGGGGATGGCGGTGCCCTCGCCCATGGCCTGGGTTCCGGAGGCCAGGTGGAACCGGTATTCGCCGGCCTGGCCGCTTTTCCGGCCCTTGACCACCACGCTGGCGCAGCCCCGCTGCGGCCCAAAGCGGGTCTCTTTCAATATCCGCTCCCGCTCGCGGACGATGTAGGCCACCGTGAAATCATGAGGCGCCACGCTCCGGCCTTTGACCAAGAGCGGCTTCTTGTCCGCCAGCCCCAAGCGGCAAAGCTCGCGGATCATCTCCGCGTATTCATCGGGTAACACCACCCCTTTGTTGGTTACTTGCCGGCACGGGATATAGCGGGGCAGCGTCACCTGTTCCGGGTGCGGGTAAGGGAAAACCTTGACCTTGCCCAGCACCGGGAAATCAAACTCCTGCCGCAGCGCCACTCCCTCCGGCTCGAAAAATTTCAGCCAGCGCAATTGCCCGTCCAGGAACATGGGGATGTCCGTGGTGATGCAGTGCAACCGGTGCTCGATCACACCCTCCCCTTCCACCGGCTCGCCGCCGTGGGCGTGGAAGATGTCAATCGAGTTGACCTCATCCAGCAGGTTGTCGGCCGCGAACTTGGCGAGCAGGTTGGTCGCGCCCGGCGAAGAGCCCATGCCGATCAGGGCCGTGATCCCGGCTTTCTTGGCCGCACCATCCATGTCCAGGATCTTGAACGTGACGTCCACGTCGTCGCAAATGTCCACGTAGGCGATCCGCGACTGGATCACGGCCTTGAGGATCGGCGCCGCGAACTTATAGAAAGGGCCGACCGTGTTCAAAACCACGTCCGCGCCCTTGACCGCGGCCTTGACGCTCGCCGGCTTCAGCGCGTCCACTTTTTTGGCCGAGACTTTTTTCCCGAGCTTGTTCGCGAGCTGCCGGCCCTTGGCCAGGTTGAGGTCGCCGATCACCACCTCGGAAAAGTAATCCGTCCGGGCCAGGGTCTTCACCGCGACGCTCCCGACCGCGCCGCAGCCGCCCAGCACCACGATCTTGGCCATTTTGCCCGCCTCCTTCTGCGCGAGCATGGCGCGCCATGCCCTCAGACTCAGGGCGCGATGAATCGCGCCCCTACCTTTTCATCCGCGGCCGACGTTTTTATCCGCGGCCGACCCTTTCCGGCGGCTTCCAGCCGCCGAAGGTGCTCTCCAGCACCTTGGCCGCGGCCATCGTTACATGGTCGTTCCACCGGCCCGAGACCACCTGCACCGAGACCGGCACCCCGTCGGCCCGATGGAAGATGGGGAGGATGGTGGAGGGAAACTCCAGGACATTGATCACCCCGGAATAGCCGATCCCTAAAAAGTGGACCCAGATCCAGGTGTGCTTGGGCGCCGGCACCGGGAACACCGGGCAGATCAGGACCCCGTTGTCTCCCAGCTTCTCCTCGATCCGCCGCTGCAGGTCCTTGGCCAGGGCCAGCATCTTTTGATGGGCATTTTTGAAAAGCGCCTGGTTGGGCTTTTCAATCAAGGCCGTGCCCAAGGCCGGGAAGGTGATCTGGGATTGCCGGAGGATGAGCTTGAGGAACTCCTTGTAGAGCGCGATCGGCTCGTCGCCCTCCAGGTAATGGATGAACGGGTCCGGGTTCTGGGCCATGCCCGCCTGCCAGATATTCAGGCTCTTCTCCATGCCCTGGGGCCGCCAAGACTCGACCGGGACATTCATCCCGGCGAAGGCGCCCGCGGCCAGGTTCACCGCCCGCCGCACGTCGGCGCCGCATCCGGCCTGGCCGTTGTCGTCAAAGAAAAAGACCCGGAGCTTCTTCAGGTCCACGCTCTCCGGCGAGCGGACCTCGCGCTTTTCCACCACCGGGTCTTTGCCGTCCGGACCGGCCAAAATGGGAAGGATATAAGCCAGATCGTCCACCCTCCGGCCGATTGGGCCGTAGGTGCAGTAATGCGAAAGCGGCCCGCGCGCCGGCGGCCAATGGCCAAAGCCCGAGACCAGCGTGCCGGTGGGCTTGTGGCCGGCCACGCCGTTGAAGGCCGAGGGGTAGCGGATCGAGCCGCCGATGTCCGAGCCGATGCCGAAGGGTGAAGCCGCGGAAGCCACGATCGCGCCCTCACCCCCGCTGGAGCCGCCCGCGCCCCGGGAGAGGTCATAGGGGTTCTTGGTCCGGCCATAGACCGTGTTGTAAGTCTCGCACCACATGGCCGCCTCGGGAATGTTGGTCTTGCCCATGATGATCGCGCCGGCCTGCTTCAGCCGCTCGACCACCGTGGCGTCGTCCTCCGCGATCAGGTTCCGCCGGGCCCACACGCCCGCAGCCCAGGGCAGGCCCTTCATGGCATAGGTATCCTTCATAGTGCAGGGCACCCCGAACAGCGGCGGCAGGTCATCGCGGCTCTTGGCCAGGCGCTCTTCCGCGGCCTGCGCCTCCTTCCGCGCCTCCGCGAAGCGCTTGACCACCACCGCGTTGATGGCCGGGTTCACTTCCTCCATCCGCCCCAGGTGCGCCTCCAGCGCCTCTTTGGGCGAAAGCTCACCCGCCCGGATCCGCCGCGCCATCTCCTTCACCGACATGGTCAACAGTTCACTCATGATCTTTCTTTCCTCGTCTCCCTACCAGATTTGGCCGGAACCGCCAAAATCTTAACAAGCTTGCCGGTCGAAAGCAATTCTCAAAATTCGCCTCGCCCGATTGACCTCTTGGCTGGCCTTGTTATAATTTAGCTTCGAGTTATTATCGCTAATTCTTCAGTATCACTGTGCACGGAGCACCGTGCATCCATAAGAGACGCACCAGGGAATTGAAAAGGGCCGTGATCATGGATGCCGAGGCTTTTCGCCGAACAAGGGAGAAGCGATTTCTTGAAAGATAAAATGGACATCACCCCCCGGGTCCGCAACCTGGTTGTTTCCATCGTGGCCTTACTCTACCTCTTGATCGGGGCCCATGGCTTCATCACGGTCAAGCCCCTGCTCCACCAGCCGTTTGCCGGGTTTCTGTTGCTGAAAAACAATTTTGTCCCGCTGATCTATCTTCCGGAATGGGAGGGATTCCAGCGGGGGATCAAGTTCGGGGACATCGTGAAGGCGGTGGACGGGAAGCCGGTCACCGACGCCGATGAAGTAAGGAAGATGGTCGCGGGAACCCGGCCGGGCACGCCTCTCACCTATACCATCCGGCGCGGCGGTCAGGCGCTGAATTTAACCATTCCGGTCAGCGTATTTGAGCCCCAGGACATGATCATTTCCAGCTTGTCCTGGCGGCTGATGGGTCTGATTTTTGTTTTATCCGGCCTGGTGGTTTTTTATCTGCGGCCGAATCTACGGGTGAGCTGGGCCTTTTTATTTCATGGGATGGTGGCCGGTTATGCCGTGGCAGCCAGTCCCGCGTATTGCATCGTTAATTCCAACAACCTGCCGCTGATCTTGATGCCCCTGCTGGGGCCTTCGGTGCTGATCCTGAGCTTGTATTTCCCGGTCGAGCTGAAGATGAAAAGAATGGTCATCGCCCTCCTGGCCATCACCACTTTGCCGATCATTTTTTTCAACCTCTACTATTTTCCCCACATCAGCCGATTCCTGGTGGTGGATAAAATCTTTCTGGCCTACACGGTCCTCACTTTTGGCCTGGGCGCCTTGGTCATGTTCATCTCCTTTGTCGCTTCCACGGACGCGGCGGTCCGCCAGAAGGGCAAAATCGTGGTGTTCGGTTTCGTGGTCGGAGCCATCGGCTGCGGCCTCGGCGTCCTGGGAGCGCTGGTCTTCAAGGTCTTGAACTTCTTCTGGATGTTTATTCCCATGGCGCTGGCTCCCCTGAGCCTGACTTATGCCATTGTCAAGCATAACCTGTTTGACGTGGACGTCTTCATCCGCCGGACCGCCAGCTACTTACTGGCCAGCGGGATCGTCTTGGTGCTCTTCTTCACTTTGATTGCCGGTTTCAGCTTTATTTTACAAGGCATCACCGGCCGATCCTCCCAAATTGCGGCCGTGCTTTCCACCCTGGTCATGGTGATCCTGTTCCTGCCCTTGCAGCGCCGCATGGACCGCTCTCTGGACCGGAGGTTCTTCCGTGAGCGCTACGAGTATCAGGCCACCATCCAGCGAGCGAGCGCGGTCCTGGTCAGCATCATCGAGCTGGACCGACTGTTAAATCAGATTCTGAATACGATCCTGGATGCGATCCAGATCGAGCGCGGCTGGATCATGCTCCGCCAGCCCGAGCCGAAACTTCTGCAACTGGCCGCGGCCAGGGGCTATGCCGATCCTGCCCGCTGGCAGTCTTTGCCTCTGGATCATCCGCTGGCGCGGCATTTGCAAGAGAAGGGCCGGGCTCTCCAGCTCCATGATATCGAGGGCCAGGAGCCATCCCGAGAACAGAGGGACGAGATCTTGGAGTGGATGCGGGAACTCCAGGTGATGCTGGTCATCCCCATCCTCTACGAGCGGCGCTTGATCGGGGTCCTGGGGCTGGGCGAAAAGAAGACCGGAGCCGGGTACACCGGCGAAGACGTCGGGCTGCTCTTTACCCTGATGATGCAGACCGCGGTCTCGATCGAGAACGCGCGCAAGGTCGAGGAATTGAAGAAGATGGTGGAATTGGAAACGTCCTACCGGGAATTGAAAAAGCTGGATGAAATGAAGGACGACTTCCTTTCCATGGTCTCCCACGACTTGCGGGCGCCCATGACCAGCATCGAAGGCTATGCCGAACTCCTGCTCGAGCGCCTCGACCAGCCCGAGCCGGCTGAACAGAAGCTGTGCCTGGAAGTGATCGCCAAGGAGAGCCAGCGGCTGACCCGGCTGATTGATAGCCTGCTCGATTTGCAGCGCTTCGAAGCCGGCATGATGGAGCTGGATTTCCAGGAGGTGGACTTGGGAAAACTGGTGCAAGAGTCGGTGGCCTCGTTTCTAGGCGCCGCCTATGCCAAGCAAATTCACCTGGAAAACGATTCCGCTCCCGGGATGGTGCGGGTTCGTGCCGACCGCGATCGGCTGGCCCAGGTGATGGCCAACCTCTTGTCCAACGCGATCAAGTTCACGCCTCCCGCCGGCCGGGTGCAGGTCCGCCTGGAAACCGTGGCCGAGAACGGTCAAGCCGCCGCGCGGGTTTCAATATCGGATACCGGTCCTGGAATTCGCCGGGAATTGCAATTGAAAATTTTCGACAAGTTCCAGCAGGGTGACAAACTCGCCCGGGTGAGAGAACGCGGCAGCGGCCTGGGCCTGGCGCTGGCGCGGCAGATTATCGAGCACCACGGCGGCCGGGTAGGTCTGGTGAGTGAGCCGGGCCGGGGCAGCAGCTTTTATTTCCTTTTGCCGACACAAGCGTAAGGAGGAACCGGGGTGAAAAAAATTCTGATTGTGGACGACGAGGAGAACGTCCGGCGCCTGGTCCGGATGAGCCTGGAGGCCGACGGTTATGAATTTGAAGAGGCCGAGAGCGGGGAGGAGGCCTTGCGCAAGGCCAAGGCGCTGAAGCCGGACCTGGTGATCCTGGACCTGATGATGCCGGACCAGTGGGGCTATGTGGTCTGCGAGGAGTTGAAGCACGACCCTGAGACCCGCGCGATCCCGGTCATGATCCTGACGGCGCGCACCAGCCATCTCTCTAAAAAGATGGGAAAGGTTAGCGGGGGAGATGAATACCTGGTCAAGCCGTTCCAGCCCCAAGAGCTGCGAGCCAAGGTCAAGAGCCTCCTGGGGTTGGAGTGAGCAGAAAATGAAGAAAGCCAGCGGAACGATGGCAAGATTCTGTCCAATCGTTTGCGGTGAGTAAGGAAAGGATGTCCTGAAAATGGAAAATGGCAAAAAACCTTCCAGGGCAGCAGGATCTGCCGAACTCGACCAAAAGCTCTTGCTCGAGACCTCGGAAGAATGCGAAGCCGAGGTTTGCCGGCAATTGCTGGACCAGGGGGCGAATGTCAACGCCCGGGATGAGGACGGGTGTTCGCCCTTGCTTTGGGCGGTTCTGGCCGGGAACAAGGAAGTGGTGAAAATGCTTTTAGCTCAGGGAGCGGAGGTTAACGTCAGCAACCTCGACGGCGAGACGCCTTTGCATTGGGCCGCGGTAACCGGCAAGATCGAGATTGCCCAGCTTTTGCTCGATAAAGGGGCCAAGGTCAATGCCAAGGACGTGTTCGGGATCACCCCGCTCCGCTCCGCCAGCTTGAACGGAGACTGGAACATGGTGAAACTCCTCCGCGGCCACGGAGCCAGCGAATGAGCGGGCGTCAACCTCAAGCGCCGGGCCTGAACCCGGAAAGGGGAACATCATGGGCAAGGGACAGGGAATTGCACCATCCTCAGAAGGTATTTGAGGGAAGAAGGGTGAAGGATTTTTCAGTGGGCTTAGGGTTCATCCTTTTCATTATCTGTGTGCTTACGCCAACAACTTTGAGCGTGGGTTGCTCCAGTGCCTTTGCGGGCCAGCGCTCGTCCGGACTGCGCTACAACCAGGTCCAATGGAAGGCTTCGCACAATTCCTATGCCCAGAAGGCCGACATAATGACCCAGCTTCGGGACTGGCACCTCCGCTCGATCGAGTTCGATCTCCACACTGCCAAGCGAAAGCTTTTAAGCCGGGAAGAAGCGCCGGCCGGAGATTTTCTGGTTTATCACACCGCGCGGGACGAATTCTCCAACTGCCGCCTGCTCTCCGATTGCTTCGAAGCCGTGGCGACCTTTCACCGGGAACAGCCGGACCACGAGGTAATCACCATCTTCTTTGACATGCGAGGCGTGGGGGAGGAGGGCCACACCAAGGATGACTTATACGCGCTGATGCGGAAGAAATTTCCCGACGGCGGCATCTTTACCCCAGGCGACTTATTAAGCGGTTGCCCCGGCGCGCAGAACCTGCAGGAAGCGGTGACTAAAGCCGGCTGCGGCTGGCCGCTGCTGGATGACCTGGCCGGAAAAATCATCCTCGTGGTCTCGGACGGCCGCGATGACATCAAGGCCGCGGGCTATGACCTGCAAAAGGACTTGCTCTTCCTGGTCGCCAAGGGCCATGACCCGAAAAGCCTGCACGCCGACCTTGACCTGGTCTTCTTCAACATGGCCGGGCCGAACCCTTTCCTGACCGAGGTCAAAAAGGCCGGCTTTGTCAGCAGGAGCTATTGGCTGAATGATAAAGATTCTTACCTGAAGGCAAAGAGCCTGGGCGCCAACCACCTGGCCACCGACCGGATTGATCCCCAGGAATATCCCTGGGCCAATATTGAAGATCAGAAATATTAAGAAAGAAAAATTAAACACAGAGGGCACAGAGAACACTGAGCCTAAGAAAATCTTATTTTTATAAAAGAATATTAGTATTTTTTCTTGGTCTTGTCTCTGCGATCTCTGTGTGCTCTGTGTTAAAGTCTTATCTCTTTTCTTTCTCTTTCACTTCCTCATAAAACTCCGCCTCGCGGAGCGACAATTGCCCCTGCGCCACCAGCTCCTGGATGCGCTTCAGGTCCACCACCGGCCCCTGGGCCAGGCGCAGGTCGCGCTGCCAACTGGTATAGATGACCAAAACCGCTAAAAGCAGAGTCAGAAGAATCGCTGATAAAAATTTGATATCATCTTTTTTCAAGGTAGCGCCTCAATAAAAAAATATTTCTAGAATATATTTTTTTCTCCGTGCTCTCTGTGTCTCGGTGGTGAATTCTTCAAGTCACGAGCTTGTCCACGAACCGCGCCAGTTGCCGCAGGTTCATCACCTCTTCCACTTGGTCGCAGTGCCGGGCATAAAGTTTCATTTCCGAATCGCCGAAGCCCCAGGAAGGCTTGCCCTCCGGGTTCATCCAATAGACGTGCTTGGCCCGGGTGTGAACGTCGCGGAGCGTCCAGTCCTTGGCGTCGTTGTAGTTGTTGCGGCCGTCGCCCATGACGATCACGGTGGTGCGGGAGTTGACCGCGTCGAGATGGTCGCGGTGGAACTGATAAAAGGCATGGCCGAAGTTGGAGTGGGCGAAGAGGTTGACGACCTGGCCGGAGAGCGCCTGCTCGATGGCGGCGTTGATCTCTTGCTCCTTGAAGAGACCGGTGACCTCGCCGATTTCGCTCACGAAGATGAAGGAGCGCACCTTGTCGAACAACTCCTGCACCGAATAGACAAACTGGAGCATGAAGCGGGAGGCGGTGCGCACCGAGTCGGACACGTCGCAGAGCAGGATGATCTCCGGCTTTTGCTTCTTTTTGCGCTGGAGCACGATCTCGATGGGGATCCCGCCGTATTGGAGGTTGCGGCGGAAGGTGCGCTTGACGTCGAAGGTGCCGCGGCGGTCCTCCTTCCGGCGGATCACGGTCACCTGCTTGAGCTTTTCCGCCAGCCGCTTCACCTCGTCCTGCATCCGGATGATCTCTTCCCGGGTCAGGTAGTTGAAGTTGCGGTCAGCCAGGCTCTCGGCCCGCATCCGGTCGCGCTCGCCGTAGGCCCGCTTATCCCGCTCCTGGCGCACGAACTCGCGGACCAGGCCGGGGAAGGCTCTGCTCAGGTATTCCAGGTAGGCCAAGAGCTGGGCCTGGAAGGGCGTGGGATCGGGAAGAGCGCGGAGCTGGTCCAGCAGCCGCTCGATCTGGCCCAGCGCCGAGGGCCAGTCCATCTCCGAGAGCGTGCTCCGGGTGTAAAAGCCTTCCTGCAGCAAGTTGCGGATGCGCTCCACCCCGGACGCCTGGCCGGCCTGGCGGATCATTTCCTCCAAGCGGCCGGCGTCGCGGAAGAGGATGGCGAGAGTCAGCTCGCTCAGCTCGAGCCCTTGCTCTTGCAGATATTCGAGCAGTTGGCCCAGGAATTCCTGGAAGGCCTGAGGCGAGGAGAACAGGGCCTGGGCGCGGTCTTGGTCCTGGCGAAGGAGGTTGCCCAGTCCGGCGAAGAAAATCTCGAAGAGGTCTTCAAAGGCCTGCAGGTCGCGCGAGCTTTTGATCAGGGTGGTGCGGAGCGCGGCGCGGAAGTCCTCGCGGCTTTCCACTCCCACCTCGGCCAGCGCCCGCAGGGCTTCCAGGTTCTCGGAGATGCTCACCCGGATCCCGTTCTGGCGCAACACCTCGATGAACTCGCGCACCCGCTTTTCCACACTCTCAGTATAGGTAGAAATCCCGGCCCGGGCAAACCGGGACACGCCTGCCGTTTGACAATTCCGCCTCGGTCCAGTAATCTAAGATCCTTGAAAAGCCTAATGTCTAAGGCCTTAAGCCTTTCTTCAAATGCCGGCGTAGCTCAGTGGTAGAGCAGGGGTCGTGCAGCCGATTCGCTGGCAAGGGTTCTCAGAAAAGTTATTCTTTAGCCGGCGTAGCTCAGTGGTAGAGCAGGGGTCGTGCAGCCGATTCGCGGGCAAGGGTTCTCAGAAAAGTTATTCTTTAGCCGGCGTAGCTCAGTGGTAGAGCAGCTGATTCGTAATCCAGACCCATGCAAAACTGAAACTCCCCAAAAAGACGGAGAAAATGAGAAAAAGTGAATACAGGGGGTGGACTTGCGCCTTGGCCGTCTTTTCCGCCGAAGTCCGTCAACTTCCGTCAAAATCCGAGGAGTCTGAGCCAGAGTTGTAGCAGAAATGGTAGCAGTAAGGCCCGACCTGCCCGATGCGGTCAAGGCCGGGATTGTGGCGATGGTGAAGGCGGCCCGGAGCCGGAAGCCATGAGGGGGGAAAAAAACCCCCTTGCCCGCGCGCTTTCCGCAAGTCCTGGGGCGTCATGGGCGGCCTGGGGCTATTCTTTTGAGTATCATGGCCGATGCGAGACCGCAAAAGGTAAAGCATGGAGAACGTGGACTACCGAAAACCGGAGAACCGATTGCCGCCCGACCTCCAGGCCGTGGTAATGGACGCCTAGCCGAACCTGCCCGAGGCGCTCAAGGCCGGGATAATAGAGATGGTTAAGGCGGCCAAGCGCGGCTCAAGCCAGGAGTAAGGGAGAGCAAAGCCGTGAAGGGGTGCTTCGGCAAGTTCTGGGGCATCGTGGGCGGCCTGGGGGCTATCCTGGGCAGTATCGAAAAGGATGAGAGGTAGGATGAAATGACCATCGAGATATGCCAGGGTCAAACCAAGAACGGGGGACAATGCCAGCGGCCTGTGCTTCCAGGTAATCGGTTTTGTTCTCAGCATGATCCCGACCGGGCGGAGGAGCGGAGCGAGATTGCGAGTTTGGCAGGCAGGGCCGCCCGGCCCCGGCTGGTATTGCCTGACGTGGACACCACGCCTGCCTGTCCAACCAATGCAACCGGGATTCCGGCCTTCACCGCGAAGCTGATTGACGCCACCGTCCGGGGCAAGCTGGACGTGCGGGTTGCCAACTCCGCTTATTATGGCCTGGGCTTGATCCTGAAGGCCGTGGAGACAGCGGAGTTGGAAAGACGAGTGGCGGAGCTCGAACAGAAAATGGCCCAATCGCATCATACGGGGTAGGGGGTGTATGATGAACCTGGAAAAACGAATTGAACGATTGGAGGCAGAAAGCGGCAAGAATAGTAACGCCAGAGTTGCGCTACCGGGTGATCGACTTGATGATGAAAACCATCTACCAAAACCCCGCGCCTGTCCGCGAGGCGGCTAGCCACGAACTTGCTAAAATGAAAGATGCCGGGATTGACACCGTGGGTATGTTCAGGGAGGCCGCCCTGAAAGAAATTGCCCGATGCAACGCCCTCGCGAAAGCCCAAGCGCAGGCGCAACCCAGGATAGGGTAAACCGTGAAGATTCATGCAATTGATCGGGGAATCGCTTGCCGCCCGACCTTCATGTCGTGGTGGACGCTTGGCCGAACCTCCCCGAAGCGGTTCGGGCCGGGATCGTGGCGGTGGTGAAGGTGACCGGGGACTAGTAGTTTGACCGCATTTTGTTATCGGGTAGAATAGAGAAGGTTTCTTTCTGAAGCTGGAACTGATTCAGTTCATGCGGAGGTGAATGCGGATGTCGAAAAAGTACCTGGTGGAATTGTCGGAAGCGGA
>Ga0299912_10000358_pt1 | contig 40161 bp, 40 predicted proteins | sample RVTome_2_FD_207667 | JGI IMG/M metagenome (GOLD analysis project Ga0299912, IMG submission 207667) | Soil microbial communities from uranium-contaminated site in the Upper Colorado River Basin, Wyoming, United States - RVT95D214 (version 2) ... | reverse complement strand
GTATATGTTGCGCTCCGCTATACTGCGAATCAGTTCAGCTTTTATTCCTGGCTCGGTCTGGGGGATACTCGCCAGAATCGTTTCATTAACCTCCAGGCCGCGCAGCCGATACAAGCTCTCGCGGGCTGCTTTCTGCTCGGCACCGGTCGTCACCGCTGCTGTCTGCGCCAAAAGCATAGTATTTGAAGCGTCACCCAGTTGGCCTAATGCTTTCAAAGCTGCTATCCGAACCGACTCATCCTTAACCTTTGTGGCTTCGACAACCGCCGGCAATGCAGCCCGGTCACCGCGGTCAGACAAAGCTGAGAGTAATTGCACCTGACTGATGGCTGGAAGATTCGGCAGCTCCCGCGCCAGAGCTTTTGTTATGTCCACACCGGGCATTTCATTTACCATTGCAATGGCTACTGCGTGCATCTCTTGTTCGTCGCTCTTAAGAATATCAAGAACAATCTCGATAGCGCTTTGATTTGGTTCCTCGGACGCAGCCGCTTGCGATGCCGCCGCAAAAACCATCAGCGCATAAATCGCAAGTGCGCAGATTATAAATATTCTTGTGCAGATTGGCTCTCGTGCCCTTATGCTCTTGTGTCCCTGCCTCATCTCCTACCCTTCCTTCGCCGCATCAAGCATTCCTCGCAGCGCTGCCTTGCGTATCGGCTCAGGATAATCCTTCTTCTGAAGCTCTTTATATATGGTTAAGGCCTGTGCTTTTTCACCTTCGGCTGCAAGCTTATCCGCACACTTCAAATATGCATCCAGAACCACCGGTTGTAATTTACCGGAGGTTTTATCTTTTGCTTGAGCAAGCACTTTGGTAGCTTCCGAATCTGCAATTTTGCCCAGAGCCGCTGCCGCTGCCTCAGCCACCATCGCATCCGAGTCATAAACCAGTTCACTCAGCGCACCGACTGCTTTTTTGTCCCGGCGTTCGCCTAAGGAGTTGATTATACCGACTTTTGGTTTACCTTTTGCTTTCGGCAAGGCATCTCGTAAGGCATCATCGACTGCTTCACCGGGAATACGCTCCAGCGCATATCTTGCCATATCGGATGTTTCTTCGCCGGTCAGCATTTTAGCCAGCGTGGCTATGGAGCGCTCGGTGCCAATAATGCTTAACTGCCTGCACGCAAACTGCTTGCCGGCCCGCGTTGCATCCGAATTGAGAACACCCAGCAAGCCATCTTCAATTTGTTTCAGTTCTGCTTCTTTGCCGTAGGCATCACGCACCTTGTCGCTGAACTCCGTGAGCGCCTCTCGGCTTTGCCCCCAATCGTATGTCTTTATTTTTTCCAGTAATTCTTCCATTTTTAACCCCTTTCCTGAATTAATCATTGGTTTTGTATCAGCTTGTCCTGCTACGGCCTCGGCCTTCGCCGAGACGAGTAAATCACCAAGTGCAAACTGTATCCCGTCGAGAATATGCTGTAATACCTGTGGGTTCCAGTAAACACTATCGTTGTGTCCCAGTGCGCAGTAGAACAGGCGGCCCTTGCCGTAAGTTTTAATCCAGCTGATTCCGGTATCCATATCGCTGGGCTTGAGCCCTTCGACGCTGCGAGTATTCACATCGTTCATATCGAGACTCATCAGAACAAGCTGCTTATCACGTGAATATAACGGCGGCTCTGTTCGATAAATCTCATCATTTATCTTAAATCCTTTTCCTCCAAACGCTGCTGTGAGCGGATGGTTCGGCTCATCTATTTTTATGGCCCAGGTCCCATCGCTGCGCCAGGGATGACCGCTGAATTTGCCGCCCATCATTTCTTGTCCTTCCGGCCAGGCGTAAAAGTTATCTGTGGCTGCGTGGATACCGACTATGCCTTTTCCGCTCTTGATGAAATCTATCAGTGCCTTGCAGCGTTCCGGGGTCTTATTGGGGTCGAACATCAGATGCGTCGTATTGTTCAGGCACACTGCATCGAACTGCTTGAGGTTCTCCTCTGTGAACACGGAATAATCGTCTGTGATTACAACCTCGTATGCCCCCGTCTTTTCGCCCATAAGCTCAAGGGTTTTGTTGCACACGGGGATTGATTTGTGAAAAAAAACCTCACACAGCCAGAAAACCAGAAGTTTCCGCGGTTGAGCGGGCTTGACAGTTGCCTTTTCGGGCAGTGCCTTTTCTATTTTTTGCAATTCTTCCGCCGTCAGACTCCGCAGTTCTTTGGGTGATTTTGCTTGTGAAAGATTTGTAATCGCCGACAAACACAATATCACAAGCAATGCAATATTGATAATTTTCGACCTTTGGTTCATTTCTACACCTTATCTTTTTTCTACAACTGTTATTTCAAAAACGATAACGCCTTTTCAATAATCAATAATCAATAATCAATTTATAGGTGCCAGGGGTTGCGCATTGCTTTGCCTAACATCCTTGTTGCGGTTGCATCGTTGATTATCTCTTCGGTGTCGGGATTAAAGCGTATCTTTCGCCCTGAAAGCATCGCAATCTGCCCTAAGTGGCCCGGTGTCGCCGAGCGGTGCGCAACCTCACACGGCGCTATTGTTGTGTCACGGCTTTTTACACAGTCGAGGAAGTTACGCCAATGACCGGGTGAAGCAAATAGGTGTATCTCGTCGGGTCTGAGCTTTTCATCGAGCAGTTCCTTGGGCTGCGCATCTATCTTGTTGCCGCGAGTGACCCAAACCCACCCGGCTTCGCCAATCCACTTTGTCCCGCCTTGTATGTCGCTGTGTCCGCCGGCGACAACCATCGTAATTCCATTCGCATATTTTGCCGTCAGGCGATAGCTTGTAGCAGTGTTCCATAAGCCGTCTTCAGGATATTCGCCGTGTCCCTCAATCTCATAAGGCCCCGTATAGTCCAGGTTCAAGCCCCAGAGTGCAATATCAACGTGGTGGCCGACCCAGTCCATTAGCTGCCCACCGCCGTAATCGAGGTGCCATCGCCAGTTCTTGTGCACTCGCGCAGGACAGTATGGCTCATAAGGGGCCGGACCAAGCCAGAAATCATAATCCAGCTCCGCAGGCGCAGGCCCAGGTTGTTCCTGTCCCTGAGTTTTGGCATAATCTTTATGACCTGAAGGTAACCCTACCTCAACAGTATGCACCTTTCCGATGCGACCGTTGCGAACCAGTTCACAGGCAAGCCGGAAGTTTTGTTCTGACCGCTGCCAGCTGCCCGTCTGCCATACGCGGCCATATCGTTTCACCGCTTCGCATATTGCTCGACCCTCATTGAACCTGTGCGAAAGCGGCTTTTCACCGAAAATGTCCTTGCCGGACCTCGCTGCTTCTATCGCAGGTATCGCATGCCAGTGGTCGGGCAGACTAATCGAGACCGCATCAATGTCATAGCGTGCCAACAGCTCACGATAGTCCGCATACGCAGCACAACTTGTGTTTTTGTAGTGATTATTTACATGATTAACCGCATCACGCAGATGGTTTTTGTCCACATCGCAAACAGCAACAATTTGACAGGCGTTCTCGCTGATGAAAGACTTGAGATTACTCGTCCCCTGCCATCCGACCCCGATACAGCCCATAGTTATTCTTTCGCTCGGCGCGATAGTGTCGCCTTGGCCGAGAACCGACGAAGGAACGATATATGGGAAACTTATTGCCCCCAAAGCTGCCCCGGTCGTCCTTGTAATGAACTGACGCCGGCTAATCTTGCTTTCGCCGCTCATAAGCAACTTTCCTGTAATTATTATTTTTCAAATGCCGCATCAAAGGCAATCTGTGACGGCTTGAAGTCTGCCTTCTTGATAAACTCGCAGGCCTCCTTGGCGCCATGCTCGCGGTCCATCCGGCTGTCCTCCCACTCAATCGAAAGCGGCCCCTGATAACCGATATCATTCAGGGCAACGATAATTTCCTCGAAATTGATGTCACCGTGACCGATTGAGCGGAAGTCCCAGTAACGCCGTGGGTCTGCAAACTCCGTATGCCCGCCGAACACGCCTACCGTGCCGTCGCCATGACCCCACCACACATCTTTCATATGGGTGTGAAAAATGCGGTCAGGGAAGGTTCGGATAAACTTAACGTAGTCAACTCCCTGGTAGCCAAGGTGACTCGGGTCGTAGTTAAAGCCAAAGGCCGGATGGTTTCTAACGGCCTTAAGGGCACGTTGTGCCGAGGCAATATCAAACGCAATCTCTGTCGGGTGAACTTCGAGTGCAAATTTTACTCCAAGCTCCTTAAAAGCATTAAGGATGGGCCTGAATCTTTTTGCGAAGTCTATGTAACCTGCCTCGATTGCCTCCGGCGTAACCGGTGGAAACGAGTAAACAAAATGCCAGATTGAGCTGCCTGTGAAGCCGTTGACCACATTCACGCCGAGTCTCTTGGCCGCCTTTGCCGTGTCAATCATTTTTTGAGCCGCCCTTTTGCGGACTCCTTCCGGGTCTCCGTCACCCCAGACGTCCTCAGGCAGGATTGCTTTATGACGCTCGTCAATATTATCACAGATTGCCTGACCAACCAGATGTGACGAAATCGCAAACACCTTAAGTCCGTATTTTTCCAGCATCTCTCGTTTGGCCTTGCAGTAGCCCTTGTCTTTCAGGGCCTTATCGACCTCAAAGTGGTCGCCCCAGCAGGCCAGTTCCAGACCGTCATAGCCCCAGCTCGCTGCCTTTTTAGCCAATTTTTCCAGCGGCAAATCCGCCCACTGACCGGTAAATAACGTAACAGGTCTTGCCATTTGTTATTCTCCTTAACTAAATCCTGACGAAAATCTCTGTAAATTCAGCATTTATAAGAAATAACGCTTACCAGCATTATTTTATCGCAATTTACGCAAGTTCTACTCTTTTTACGCATTATAACCATTAGAAATCGATACACAAATCAATTTTCGTAAAGCCACAGCCTCCTATTAGTTGTTTGATGTCCACCACCATCTCCTTTGTCTGTGCATACTTGTTCGCTATTGTTTTTGAGCTTTCGGCGTTATCTTTTCTAATCTGGCTGTTGGCGGCTCAGCATAATCATTCCAGATTCGCTCGGTATCCGCAACATTGATTTTCCCTTCGTGCACATAAAGTCGATAGCGAAAGACATAATCCTCGCCCGGCTTCATCTCCCAGTCGCCTATCTGCGAAGGTGCAAAATTGAAGAATACGAATCTCTCTTCCGGCGGCCATATCCGCATCGGCTCAGGATGCCGAAAATTTTTCGGATGGCTCATAATCGTAACGCCGGCCCACTTGCCTTCTATCGCCCCTGCCATATCGCACCATCGAGCCCTCGTGCCGTGGCCGTCCACCCGCGTCTTGCCTTCGCTGGTCAGATACGCAGCATTCTCGTCCTTCCACTGGCTAGCGCCGCGGAAGCCGAATCCTCCATACCGATACTCAATCTGACGGAGGGGACTATCCGCAACGCAGCGCTGTGTGGACTTGAAATCTATGAGATAATACTCCTTCTTTGGCCAGCCAATATTATATGCGCGAACATCCCACACCTCTTTGAGCACTACCTTTTCTCCCTCGGCTGTTTTTAAAGCCACGTGTTCCTGCTCCGCTTCAAAACCGCCGTAAACCGGGCCGCTCGTCGTCGAAAGAAACTTCACAAACCGAACCGTTCCAAGGCCTTTATCTAAATTCCAGAAATCCACCTCCTGCCCTTGGAATTCTGTCTTCGTCCAGGGCATCCATATACCAAAATGATGGATGTGGTCAGCCGGATGAATATCCGTCATTACCGCACCGGTCGGCGACCGGAGCGGGTGGATAAATCCGCTGCGGTCATACAGTTTGTCTTTGCCCGGCGGTGCCGGCACAACCGCATTATTGTATCTGAGAATGTTCGCATCATTTATCCGCAGCTCCAGAAACGAATCATTCTTTATCGTTTTTACTTCCGTTCCTTTCATTGCTTTATCATCGCACGATATAACAAGCTCATAGTAGCGATTACTATCTGCCGGCGTGGTGCCGGAAAGTATCCACCACAATCGCGGCGGATTGCCCGGCTCAATCTGCGCCGCAACCGGCTCCGTCCCTGAAGGCAGAATTTCCACTAAATGTAGCGCATCGGCCGATGATATTCCTTCAAGCTCAACGGATACGGCTGTGTCGATTCGAGTGTGTTTTCCCGCCTCAACAGTAATCTTCGCCAGCGGTTCGACTTGGCTCACCGCCTTGGTTTTATCTAAGGGCGGTTCTGCGCACCCAACCGATTGAATTACCAATGCCGACAGCAAAATCAAAATGAATACTGATATGGTTAAAAATGGAATATAATTTCTCATTCTGATTTCTCCTTTTGTTATGTAGAAACCTTGGTATTTGTCATGCTGAGCATTGCGAAGCATCTGGCCGGCGAATAATTATTCTGCCTCGCTACCCAGATTCTTCGCCCCCATTCTCTCGTCAGGGATGGCCGAGTCCATTGCTTTTGCAAGAAAGCACGGTGGGTTCAGAATGACTTTTTGGTAAGTTTTCTACAAAGCATTCTCCTTTATTAACTTGCCTTGACGTGAAAATATCTTAATCAAATCAGCCGGTTTAATCAAGCATTATCTCGCACCTTGTTTTATTCGGTGGAATTCCTTGTTATTCCATCCCCGGCTGCCAGAGGTATAAAAATTGCACGCCATTCGAAGTCAGCCAGTCCGGCAGTTCAACGTTTAATAGCGCCCCCACACCACTGCCTGTGCTCATCTCCGTGCCGTAAATATTTGGCTTATAGCCGGCTGGCCGATGGTAAATTACAACCCGCGCCTTTGTCACACCCGCCAGCTCTTTCGCCCAGGCGGTCGCCTCAGAAGGATAGCCGACCCTGTCTATCAGACCTTCTTTCATCGCCTCTTTTGCGGTGAACACCCTTCCATCCGCAAGTTCCCGCAGTTTTTGCTCTTTGAGTTCTTTGCGACCTTCAGCCGCCACTTCCAGGAACTGCTCGTAGAATTGCGTAATAATTCCCTGCAGTATCTCTCGCTCTTCGTCGCTCAAATCGTGCAGAGGCGAAGCCATATCTTTCAATTTACCGCTTTTTATTGCTACAGATTTAATCCCTAATTTTTCCATCGTCCCCGCAAAACTGACGGTCTGCATTATCGTCCCTATACTGCCGGTTACACTGCCCTGCTGTGCCACAATCCCGTCACATCCGCACGCTAAATAATATGCTCCGCTGGTTGCAATGTTCAGCATGCACGCCACGACCGGCTTACCGCTTTTCTGCTTAAACTCCTGCAGTTTGTGATACATTATGTCGCTCGCCGCCACCGTCCCTCCCGGCGAATTCAAACGCAGCACCACCGCCTTGACGTTTCGGTCCTTACGGGCCTTGTCCAGCTTTTCTACAAACAAGCTGACCGGATTCTCCTCGCCGAGCAGCAGCCCTAATTTTTGCTTATCGAACATCAGCCCATCTACATCTATCACAGCTATTTTGTCGGCTACAAATACACCCTCATCTCGTTCTATTTCTGTTTCTTTCAGTTCTTGTTGTAGCGGAACCGGCTTTATCAAATACCCCCTCGGCCCGCAGCCAGCCAAAATAATCCCCGCTAATAAAATATAAGCACAAACCCAACTTTGTTTATGGCCATAAACCCAACGTGGTTTATGGTATTGAACCGTTTTCCTGCCCATAACATACTCTCCTTGCCTGCCCTGAGCTTGTCGAAGAGTTCAGTTGTTAGCCCCTTGCATTGCAAGGGGTTTCTTTTTTTGTTTCCCCATTTTACCCCCAAAATCCGACAAGTGAAAGTTTCCTGCCCAACTAAATTTTTTAATTTTGCTATGTGATTTTGCCTTTTTATTTTTAATCTTTGATTTTCTCATACGTACTACTCACCACTAACCAGTTACCAATCACCATATCTCGCGTATCCAGAATCGAGAATTCAGTCTTTCTCTTCTTATAACCTTATATCTTCATTTGTTAGGTATATTTACAACTAACTTAATTATGTTTTTAATCATCTTTGTGCATATTATATGTTTCACGTGAAACATTTTTCTCAGGCCTGTGTTTTCAAGTTCTTTCCTTGTCCTGCCCTGAGCAACCTGTGGGGAGTTTACCCGCTACTATTTTTGGTGGGCAAAGTCGAACCATGTCGAATGGTTCTGTGTCTAATCTTTTCGTGCCTCAAATTTATCAAGCCAGTTGCATAATCTTATGCAGGCCATCAAAGATGGACAAGCGTCTGAGGACGAAGTTTTAGCAGAAACTCGTTTCGATAAGAGCTTCGGACGAAGACTAACGGCTGGCGCCTCTCCGCGTTCTCCGCGGTTAATATGTCTTACCAATCCTATTCTAAAATTCGTGTCTTCGTGTCTTAGTGGCAAAAAACTAATCCTCTAATCACCTATTTCCCTGCCCCCTGGATGTATTTCTCTTCATCAAATAGTGTTTCACGTGAAACTTTTTTTCAAAAAGCCGTTTTTTAGCCAATCTAATCTACAGAATTTCTAACAAAAATTCCGAAGTAATATTTAACCTGGCGTTTTGACGCCAGCAAAAGGCAAAAAGGTTCTTATACGTCGAAAGGATTTTATTCGCAACCCGAATAGAAAAAGCATTTATCTATGCTCAGCTTTACATAGCGAACAGGATATTAACCATATTATGAAGGAGCGTTTATATGGATAAAAAAAGAGAAAAACCAAGACACTTAGGCAGGGGACTTCAGTCGCTTTTAAGTCCGATAACATTAGAGCCTGAAGAGGTAAATCAGTTATTGTCTGATGACATTGGTGATGCTAACTTCCCGCCGGATAAGAAGTTACGCGAATCACTTCGGGAAATCAACCTCGACGATATATCAACAAATCCTTACCAGTCGCGAACGGTATTTAATGAACAGGAGCTGGCCGATTTGGCCGAGTCCATCAGAACCAACGGCGTAATACAACCTATTGTTGTCAGACCCATCGGACCGAAATTCCAGATAATCGCCGGTGAAAGGCGGTTCCGAGCTGCTCGATTAGCTTCTCTAAAAGCGATTCCCGCCCTTGTTCGGCAGGCAACCGACCAGCAAATGCTCGAACTGGCATTGATTGAAAACATCCACAGAGCAAACCTTAATCCCGTCGAACGCGCAAAGGCGTATCAAAACTATGTAAGCACCTTTACTCTAACCCAGGCAGAAGCTGCTCAACGACTCGGTGAAGACCGTTCTGTCATTACTAATTATTTGCGACTGCTTGACCTGCCCGATGAAATTAAGCAGATGTTAATCGATGGCCAACTAACAATGGGCCACGCCCGGGCAATGCTCGCCCTGCCAACCGATGAACTTCGCCGAAAACTGGCCAATCGAGCATTAGCCGGACGCCTCAGTGTGCGGGAGGTAGAAAGATTAGTCAGAAAATATCTCACCAGCACTGGCCAGGTAAAAACAACCGCACGTTCCAAGCCGCCTCATATTCTGGACCTGGAAAACAAACTTTCCGGTCAGCTTGGCACAAGGGTAACCATTGAAACCCGCAAAAATGGCCAAAGAGGTAGGATTATCATCGAGTTTCACTCTCTTGATGAATTCGATAGAATCACAGAGATGCTTGGTCTTGCATACGTGGAGGAGGTGTAACAGACATACATAAATAGATTGCTCTGTAGAAACCTTGTGCCCAAGGTCATTGCGAGGCCTGAAAGGCCGTGGCAATCTCTTGTTCATAAAGTAAGAAAGTCATCTTTACCCTTGAGATTGCTTCGCTTCGCCCTTCGGCAAGGACATTCGGCTGAGCTCAGTCGAAGCCCTCAGGACTTCGCTCGCAATGACCATCGTTTTCTACATAGTATAAATAGATTTGAACAATTTCCAACATACGGATATAAAGTATAAATAAATAGGTGTCTTAAGTATATTTGTTTGTTAAATAGTAACTTAACAAAATAATATGTTCTGACAGAGTTTAATATTGGAAGGAGATTATGTTATGAAGCGTTTCGTTACTTGTCTGACGACATTTATCCGCCGTCCGTGTGGCGGAGTCAGGATTTTAGTGTTTATTGTGTTAACAGGTTCTTTGTGTATATTGGCTGTCTTTGCAGAGACAACAGCCGAACCTTCTCGAATCTTGCCAGTGCTAAAACAGGCGACTGATATTGCGGGGATAGACCCTAACACAATAATCACCGCAAAACCTGAAACTGAAGTCGATATACTCGCTGACCCGAACAAAATTGAATCAGCAATCAAAGAATTTGAAGGTTTGGATAAGGAATTAGCGGAAGTAAAAAGGAAAAGCGGAGATGAGATACGCCAGTGGTTTGACAAGGAACCTGACAACAAAACGAATCTGGCAAAAGCCGCCCACGAGAATGTCACGGAGGAGATTATGTTCATAAGAAAGCTGGCTGTTGAAGAAGGAGCGAAAAAGACAACCGCTGCGATTGATGGCCTATTGCTGAGCAGGCAGGAGCGGTACGATAGACTCATCATAAGATTACAAGAAGAAGAAAAAAAAGAGTTAAGACGAACACGAACCACACGCGACCGCTATCGTCCCGGGCAAAGGTATCCTCAGGAAAGGCGAACCAGAGGCCAACGACCTGAAGAAGACGCTGGGCAAAAATAATTAGAGTTAGAAGATAAGCCAGCCGGATATCAACGACGTTAATAAAAACGGTTTAGACGCCCCTGCAGTGACGACTCGTTACCTTAACAATTATTAAGGACAACGATACTGTTGTAAAATCATAGTCTTCCCTTTGTTTCTACAAAAGGAGGGTTTTGTTTATCACAATCTTCGATTATAATCGCGGCACGATTTTGAGAAGGATTGCTAAATGCCAAAACGTTTAACCGGAAAAATCGCAATAGTAACAGGGGCCGGCAGGGGAATTGGCAGGGCTGTCAGTATCGCATTGGCCAAAGAGGCCGCAACGGTTATTCTGGCTGCACGCTCAATTGACAAACTTGGGGAAATAGCTGACCAGGTGACAGAGGCAGGTGGCAAACCGGAGATTGTTGTCACCGACCTGGCTGAAGAAGAGTCTATCAAAAATCTCGTTAAAGTGACCGGTGAAAAATTTGGTCGATTGCATATACTGGTCAACAACGCAGGTGTCACCCACTCGGCGAAGTTGGAAGAGACCGCAACGAAAGACTGGGACCGGTGCTTTGCAGTCAATTCACGTGCACCATTTATCCTTTGTAGAGAGGCCCTGCCGCTATTAAAAAAAGCCGAAGCCGCCTGCATTATCAATATTGCCTCTGTTGTTGGGGTCAAGGGTTATCCGCTTCAAAGTGCCTATACCGCCTCAAAGCACGCCCTTCGCGGAATGACAATATCTCTGGCTGAAGAGCTCAATCGCTCAAACATCCGCGTGCATTTACTTTGCCCCGGAGCTGTTGATACCGAACTGGTGCAAAAAGTTCGGCCGGATATAAAAAAGCAGGACCTTATTCAGCCGGATGAAATTGCCGACCTGGTTTTATTCCTCGCAACCCATAAAGGCAATGCCGTCATCGACGAGCTGCACATTCGACGGGCAGCTTCAACACCCTGGTTTTAGAATTATATGTAAGGACAATTATGCGAGCAGTAATTCAGCGGGTTTTGCAGGCGAAAGTTGAAGTTGATGGCCAACAGGTAGGCAAAATCGACAAAGGCCTGCTGGTATATCTGAGCGTCGGTAAAGGCGACAGCGAAAAGGACGCCGAGTTTATGGCTGAAAAGCTCGTGAACCTGCGTATCTTTGCCGATGAAGCCGGCAAGATGAATTTGAACGTCCTCGACGTCGGCGGCAGCATTTTACTGGTAAGCAATTTTACATTGCACGGAGATTGCCGAAAGGGCCGTCGGCCCGGCTTCGACGCCGCAGCAGAGCCGCAATTAGCACAGCAACTTTATGAAAAGACGCTTGAGCTGATTGCCGAGCGAGGCGTAGCCGTTGAGAAGGGGACTTTTGGCGAATATATGCAAGTAAGTAGTATCAATGACGGCCCGGTTACTTTCCTGCTCGATAGCTCGCGTCTATTTTAGAGATTCCATTCAAAAAAACACACCGCCAAATGCGAAATTTACTCGCTGTAAATTTGGCTTGACGGCAGGTCTCTGTATTCATACACTTATCTTTTTAGTTTTAGTATCATTTTTCCAGGTAAAAACAGATGGAAGAAGCTATTGCAAAAGCCGGTGCGTTGATTGAGGCGATGGAATATATACGTCGCTTTCGCGGGCGAATTGTGGTAGTAAAACTCGGCGGTAGCGTCCTCGACGATACCTGTCTGCAAAAAAAGCTCCTCACCGACATTGCTTTTATGTCCACTGTGGGAATACTGCCGGTTATAGTTCACGGCGGCGGAAAGGCCATCACAAAGGCGATGAACGAGGCGGGACTTGAGCCGGTCTGGATACAGGGTCGCCGATATACTGATGAAAGGACTCTGACCATAGCAGAGCATACGCTTGTAAACAAAATCAATACGCCCATTTGCGAGACTCTCACCAACTTGGGCTGTAAGCCAATGGGGCTGCATTCGCTTAGTAGCTGTGTGTTGTTTGCAGAAACGTTGAGACTGGCCGGCGAAAACGGCAGAAAAATTGACCTTGGGCTGGTCGGCGGTATAACTAATGTAAATTCTGATTTATTAAAGACTCTATGTGCCGACCGGACAATACCGGTTATTGCATCGATAGCCAGAGATAAGGCGGGAGGAAAGCTGAATGTCAACGCCGACAGCGCAGCCGGCAAGGTCGCTGCAGAGACAATCGCTGAAAAGCTCGTTGTTGTAAGCGATACTCACGGAATATTGGCCGACCTCAAAGACCCTGACAGCACAATCTCAAGTCTGGGCGAGGCGCAGATTAAAGAGATGATTGACGCCGGTATTATCACCGATGCGATGTTCCCAAAGGTTGAGGCCTGTCTGACAGCATTGGATGGCGGCGTCAAAAAGGCACATATAATCGACGGCAGAATCGAACATTCGCTGCTATTGGAAATTTATACCGACAGAGGTATAGGAACAGAAATAATAAAAAAGTGACTAAAATGAGCTAAAGTGCCTAAAGTGAACTAAAGTTGTAAGAATAGAGCTTACTGAATTTTAGGCACTTTAGGCACTCCACACTTTAGGCACTTCGAAAGAAAAGAATTATGACTACAGAAGAGACAATTGATTTGTTTGATAAATATGTTATTGGCAACTATAGCCGGCTGCCGCGGGTTATCGTCAAGGGCCGGGGCTGTTATCTATATGACGCCGACGGCAACGAGATACTGGATATGTTTCCCGGCTGGGCAGTCAGTGCAATAGGCCATTGTCATCCGAAGGTTGTTGAAGCGATACGCAAGCAGGCGGGGGAGCTTTTGCATATCGATAATACTCTCTACTCTGAGCCGCAGGGCCAATTGGCAAAGCTGCTAAGTGAACGTGCGTTCGGCGGTAAGTGCTTTTTCTGCAATAGCGGGGCAGAGGCCAACGAGGCGGCGATGAAATTAGCGCGCCTGCACACCGCTAAAGAAAAAAAATATAAGTTTATCACTTTCGAGGGCAGTTTCCACGGCCGGACTTTCGCTACGATGACGGCAACGGCCCAGCCGAAACATCACGAAGGACTATTGCCGTTATTGCCGGGCTTTGTTTATGTGCCGTTTAACGATGTCAGCGCACTTGAATCAGCTTTCAGCGATGAGGTTGCAGCGGTGATGGTCGAGCCGATTCAGGGTGAAGGCGGCATAAATATTGCCACAGCCGGGTTTTTGCAGGCCATACGGCGACTCTGCGATGAAAATGGAGCGATTGTGATTTTCGACGAAGTTACAACTGGAATAGGCAGAACCGGCAAATGGTTCGGATACCAGCATTTTGATGTTGAGCCGGATATTATAACGATGGCAAAGGCCCTCGGCGGCGGCGTTGCAATAGGAGCTATGATGGCTAAAGATGAAGTCGCTGCCTCGCTGCTGCCCGGCAAACACGCTTCAACTTTTGGCGGCAACGCTCTGGCCTGCGCCGCAGCGATTGCCGTTATCGAGGCAATAGAAGAAGATAACCTGCTGGAAAACGCCACCAAACTTGGTCAATATACTCAGGATAAGCTGCTGCAGTTAAAGGAAAAACATCGTATTATAGACAGCGTTCGCGGCGTTGGTCTGATGATTGGCGTTCAATTAACCGGCCCAGGCAGTGAGATAGTCGATAAATGTTTGCAGAAGAACTTACGTATAAACTGCACCCAGGGTTCTGTTCTGCGTTTTATGCCGCCAATGATTGTTACTAAGGGACAAATTGACCAGGCCATTGATATCCTTGATGCGGTTTTGAATGAAAGCGCAAAATGAAAGATTTTCTGTCCATAAGCGATTGTTCCACGGAGCAGCTTAAGGAGCTGCTGCAATTAAGTGCCCGGCTGAAGAGTTTATACAAACAGGGCGGTAAAGATTTGTGCCTGTCTGGCAAGGTTCTGGCAATGCTGTTTGAAAAGCCGAGCTTACGAACCAGAATCAGCTTCCACGTAGCTATGACAGACCTCGGCGGCAGTGCCATCTACGTTAAGCCGGAAGATATCGGCGGCACTCGTCAGGGCGAAGATTGTCGGAGCACGATCGGCAAGCGTGAGCCCATCAAGGATGTAGCAAGGGTCCTGAGTCGGTATGTTGACTGCATAATGGCACGAACCTTCGAGCACAGCACTGTCACTGAGTTGGCTGAATTTGCAACGGTGCCGGTAATAAACGCCCTTACCGACTGGTCGCACCCCTGCCAGGCAATGGCCGATGTGCTGACAATTCAGGAACATTGTGGGCGATTGGAAGGCGTGAAAGTTGCCTTCATCGGTGACGGCAATAACGTGGCCCGCTCGCTGGCCTTTGCATCCGCAAAGCTGGGTATGAAAATGGCTATTGCTTCGCCGGCTGGTTACGAGCTCGACGCTGAAACAATCAAAAAGGCAAATCAAATATCCAAAGGTAGTGTCCGGCAAACGAACGACCCACACAAGGCCGTAGCGGATGCCGATATTATTTACACCGATACCTGGGTCAGTATGGGGCAGGAAAGCGAAAAGAAAAAACGTGTTAAAGATTTCAAAGGTTTTCAAGTTAATGCCGAGTTAGTCAAGTCTGCGCCCGATGCTAAGATTATGCACTGTCTGCCTGCTCATCGCGGCTGTGAAATCACCGACGAGGTCGCCGAGTCAACCAATTCGATTATCTTCGACCAGTCCGAAAACCGCCTCCACTTCCAGCGGGCGCTTTTAAAGAAATTGATTAGCTGAGCTTATGACGCATTGAGTATCGTTTCAGATATAAGGAGGGAACTCGTGAATTTCAAAATCAGCAATATCCAGAATTATATATCGCCAAGAGATTTGAATGTAGATGCAATCCTCAGTATCTACGGTACTTCTGTGTTTTCTTTAGAGAATGTCTTAAAGAATGCTGTATTTGTTTATCATAACTCCACCGAGGGGTTCCAAAAAGAATTAGCTGAACAGCTCAAGGATGTGATTGAGAAACACTTTTACGAGTTGGGAGGGCAATTATATCAAGGTAGCTTGTACTCACCAGTAATGGGCGAAAGGCCGGATGTAGCTATCGGTTTAAAAGAACACCCCAAAAAGATATTTATTGAAATAGAATTTAGACCAAACGAACATAAGGACATCGTAAAATTCTTAATTGGGTACAAAAAGCAAACGCTTGAACTTGCTATTCTGATAGTCCCTGTTGATAGGAAAACCATAAATAAGTATTCCCCTCGCGGATATCACACCATGACCGAATTCCGGAAGTGCACAACAATCATTGAGGAGTTACAGTCTGAGTGTCCTATACTGGTTATGGGAATTGAGGGTAAATGGGTTCCAGAGGAGGGATAGAGATATGAACGCAAAGTGGATGAATCTAAACTTCAGGTATCTGGGATAATGGACGACGAGTATCCACCAAATTATATTAAAGAGAACTCCGAAGCATTTGACAGATTTACGTTTGATTACCTGTTCAAAAGACTCTTGGCAGACGGTTATGACAATGAACAAGCCAAAGACGTAATTCTGTATAATTGTGCACTGAGTCTTTTAGTGATGCAGGAAAGATTAGATAATGGCTATTACCTGAAAATGAAGGCAGATGATAATATAGCTTCTGACCTTCTGGACTTGTATTGCGAGGCATTTATTAAGATGCTGTTTAACAAGGATTAAGGTGATTTATTTTTTATACAGTGTAAATCAGTGTAAATCCGTGTCTAATAAAGTAAAAAAAATTCTCGTTGCTACTACCAATCCCGGCAAGATTGCTGAAATAAGGGCGATGCTGGATTTAGATATCGACTGGAAAAGTCTTTCTGATTTTCCAAATAAGGTTATCTATTTTTTAATCTCTGTGTCCTCCGTGAACTCTGTGGCTAAAAATTATTTTTAACATTCTCTTTGGCTATTATAATTCGTGTATATTCGTGTTAATTAGTGGCTAAAAATCAGTGTCTAAAATAGTCAGTGTTTATCCGCCGCTCTGTATGGCGGATTAATCCGTGTCTAATAAAGTAAAAAAAATTCTTGTTGCAACCACTAATCCCGGCAAGATTGCTGAAATCAGGGCTATGCTCAATTTCGATGTCGAATGGCTGGGGCTATCCGATTTTCCAAATATAAATGAAGTAAAAGAAGACGGCGCAACCTTTGCGGAGAATGCTCGCAAAAAAGCCACCGGTTACGCTAAGGCAACGGGGCTTTGGACAATTGCCGATGACTCAGGGCTGGTAATAGACGCCCTTGACGGAGCCCCCGGCGTAAAATCAGCAAGGTTCAGCGATGAACAGAGCCGCGACAGTAATGGAGCGGGCCGAAACAGAACACTACTTGACCATAAGAATATGGCCAAAGTCTTAAAGCTTCTTGAGTCAGTGCCAGAGAAGAAAAGAGCAGCCAGATTCGTATGTTGTCTGTGTCTGGCAAGCCCGCCAGATGAACCCGCCAGAAGAACGGCGGGCAAGCGGCGGGCAAGCCCTGAAAAAATCCTTATCGAGACCGAAGGGACGCTCGAAGGCCTTATAGCAGAAAGAGAAATCGGGGAAAACGGTTTTGGATATGACCCGATTTTCTTTGTGCCGAGTCTAAATAAAACCGTCGCCCAGCTAACCCGCGAAGAAAAAAACGCCATCTCCCACCGCGGCAACGCCATCAGAAAATTAAAACCATTGCTTGGTAAGCTGCTTCATACAGCTTGAGAAATTGTAGAATTGTTTTTTCTTGACATCTTTATTGTGGGTTTGTATTTGTCCATTTCGCCGTAAGGCGTAGCCAAGTCCGCTAAATTTTATTGTGGAAAACGCCGATAACTGGTTCGTGTCCAGAAAATTGGTGGGTGAAGTAAGACATACGAGTTTTTATTTATGGCAAAATCAAATTCATCCAAAGGCAAATCACTGGTAGTAGTCGAATCGCCGGCCAAGGCCAGGACGATAAACAAATATCTCGGCTCAGAGTTTGAAGTGAAGTCGTCAATGGGGCATGTGCGGGATTTGCCGCCGAAGAATTTCGGCGTAGATATAGAAAACAACTTTGAGCCGACTTATGATGTTCTGCCCGGCAAAAAACGTATTGTAGTATCCTTAAGGGCATCGGCCAAAAAATGTGATAAACTGTATTTGGCCACCGACCTTGACCGTGAAGGTGAGGCGATTGCCTGGCATCTTTCGCAGCTTCTTGGTGTCCCGCAGGAGAAGACCTACCGCGTGATTTTCAATGCGATAACCAAATCGGCTATAAAAGACGCCTTCGCCCAGCCGGCTAAAATTAATATAGACAAGGTGATGGCACAGCAGGCCCGGCGAATTCTCGATAGGATTGTCGGCTATCAGATAAGTCCGCTTCTTTGGAAAAAAGTTGCCCGCGGTCTATCCGCCGGTCGTGTCCAGTCGGTCGCCGTTAAAATGATTGTCGTAAGAGAAAGGGAAATACGTAACTTCAAGGAAAAAGAGTATTGGCTTATCCCTGCGGTGTTCACCACCGATTTGTCCAGCACCAATTGGGTTCACAAGGCCTCGACACAGGCTGACGGCGGGCGTGGGTCTTTCTCAGAAGGGCAATTGGTGCGGGAGGACTATCGTCAAGAATGGCTTGATTTTATTACACCGAAAACTGATAGTGATAATCCTCCCAGCGTCGAAGAACAAAACAGTTGGCTTATAGAGCATAATGCTTTTAAGGCACAACTTGCCAAAGTCGGCGACAAGAAATCTGAGGTCTCTAATAAGGACGATGCTGAGCGGATATTTAACGCACTTAAAGGTGCGGAGTTTAGAATCGCCGATATACAGAGGAAGGATTCTGTTTCTCAACCACCAGCTCCTTTTATAACTTCCACATTACAGCAGGCAGCCGCTAATCAAATGGGATTTAGCACGAAAAGAACTATGATAGTAGCTCAGCAGTTGTATGAGGGCATCGATTTGGGTTCGATGGGTTCTCTTGGGCTTATTACTTATATGAGAACCGACAGCACTCATCTTTCACAGGAAGCTATTACAAATGTGCGAGGTTATATCGGAAAACACCTTGGTTCTGATTACCTGCCGAAAGAAGTTAATATTTATGCCTCCAGGAAAACTGCTCAGCAGGCCCACGAAGCTGTCCGGCCAACCGATGTTGACCTTACCCCTGTGGATATAAAGCCGTTTCTCACCGATGAGCAGTTTAGACTATATGACCTGGTCTGGTGTCGCTTTGTGGCCTGCCAGATGAAACCTGCCAGATGGGATGTAACGAATCTGAGTATCGAAGCTGAGACGTCAGTTGGCCGTTGTTTGTATAAAACCAGCGGCCGAGTGCTGGTCTTTGACGGGTTTACGAAAATCTGGTCGACTACATCAAACGAACAGCAATTGCCCCCAACGAAAGTTGGCCAGAGTTTGGCGGTTGTCGATATCAAGTCGGAGCAGCATTTTACCAAGCCCCCCGCTCGATATACCGAGGCATCTCTGGTAAAGACCCTCGAAAAGGAAGGCATCGGTCGGCCAAGCACTTACGCCACAATTATCAGCACCATTCAGGATAGAGGTTACGTTGAGCAAAAAAGCAAAAAGTTCTTCGCCACCAGCCTCGGCGAGATAGTTACCGATAAACTTAATGAGTTCTTTCCTAAAATAATGGACGTTGCCTTTACCAGCTATATGGAGGAACAGTTAGACAAAATCGAAGAGCAGCATCTCGACTGGCTTGGGGTCTTAAAAGATTTTTACGGGCCGTTCAAGCAAAATCTCGAAACCGCTATGGTTGAGATGGAACGCACCAAAGCAGCTCCCAGTGAATATAAATGTCCTAAGTGCGGCCAGCAGCTTGTTTACAGAATCGGCAAGAACGGCAGGTTCTTAGGCTGTTCGGGCTATCCGGAATGTAATTTTACCAGCCCTTGTGACGAAGAAGGTAAAATGGTCGAGGAAAAGCTAAGCGAGCATAAATGTCCAAAGTGCGGCAAACCGATGGTCGAGAAACGAGGTCGATTCGGCCCATTTCTCGGATGCAGCGACTATCCAAACTGCAAAACAACCCTTAGATTAGATAAGCAGGGAAATGTCCTGCCGCCCAAACCACCGCCTGAGCCGACCGGGATTAGATGTTATAAGTGCAAAGACGGCAAGCTTGTAATCAGGCAAAGCAAGAAGGGGCCATTTTTGGGCTGCAGCAGATATCCCAGGTGCAGAACCATTGTCAGCATTAAGCAATTAGAGTATCTAAAACAATTGCAATCGGAGGGGAATTGGCCGCCGAAAACAATCGAGGGGGCCGACCAAATCCTCGGACCTCGGCAAGCTCAGTCGAGCCGAAGAAAGAAAGCCACGAAGGCACCAAGTCACTAAGAAATTTTGCCACAGAGAACACAGAGGACACAGAGAAATTCAAAAATAATTAGCCTGCCGTTTTACGGTAGGTTTTATCTGGCCACGAAAAGCCTGCTATGAGCTTGTCGAAGGGACACAAAGAAATTATCCACAGACCTGTCCTGAGCGAGGCAAAGCCGAGTCGAAGGATTAACACGGACATTTCAAACACGGATTTACCCCGTTAGATAGTAAACATCTAACGGGGTTAACACAGATTTTGTTTGACCGCAGAGAACATCCGCCTCCGCTAAAGCTACGGCGGACAAGCTCCGGCACTAAGAAATTTGGGCACGGATTGACGAATCACTAATAACCAATTAACTAATTCACTAAATCTTAATTGCGGAGGAAATTTCATCAGGTTTTTTGGCTAAGGGGATTATAAATTCTCGATAATAGATGCTCAATTCTGCCAACAGCGGATGATACTTGTTTGGTTTTTGGCGAGGGATTTTTGATTTGACGTGATAACAGTCTTTGATTATTGTATGGCGTGAATATATGGTGTGGTATTTTTGAACTTTAAATAAGGCGATAGGAACGTGGCAAAAAAAGAAAAAACCGTAATCACAGGGAATTCAATTGAGATTAAAGGTTCTTTGGCCCGTCATAAAGTAGTAAAAAAGGTCGTCAATGCTTTTATCGCAACAGAACATCGTAAAAAGGGGAAAGGCATTGTGTTTCGATATCCTGTAGAAAATCTCACGGGTGAACAACGACTTTACATTGTCAGGCCAGGACACAAAAAGAACTTTGATTTTAAAGTAGAAATGGTCAAGAGTTATGGACTCGGGAGCGGAAGTCATGAAAAGATTGCGCTGGATTTAAGAATAAAGAAATCTAAAAGTCCCAGAAAATTTAAGAAATTATGGCAAGCCATTGCTGAAATATATCATTGCAAAGAGAACGATGTTGATGTTATATTAAAGAAGTGTGTCGGGCCAAAAAGACCATTCAAGAGGGGGGCAAAGCCCGAACTGCTTTTGAAGGTTATAAAGTGGTTATTCATTATGGAGGATATCGTTTACTGGGATAACGAAGGGCGTGCATTTTTGTTTAACTTCTTCAGGTATGTGGCAAACGAAAGCAAGGAAAGCAGGCTTAAAGAAGCGTTAAAGAAAGTGAAAGATCCGGGCAGATTAAAAAGTTTTATGAAAAAGTGCGGCATTGAATGGGTCCCATACGAGGGGTAAGCCATGATTATGAAGGAGTACCTAAATAGAGTTTTTCTAAAAGATATTATGGAGCTTTTGAAGGAGTTGCCTGATAAATGTGTTGATATGGTTTATGGTGATCCAGATTATAATGTTGGGATAAAGTACGGCGATAAGTCTTATACTAAAACTTTCGATGAATACATTGAATGGTATATTGAATTAGCAAAAGAATCCCTAAGGGTACTTAAAGATACCGGAAATATGTTTTTAATAAACTACCCAAAACAAAACGCATATTTGCAGGTTAAGTATTTGGACAATGTTTGCTATGAAGTTTCAGACTATGTTTGGGTTTATAATACAAACGTTGGTCATTCTCCCCGTCGGTTTACTACTGCTCACAGGAGTATTCTGCACTGTAGAAAGACAAGCCGAAATAAATTTTACAAAGGTAATGTGGCTGTTCCATATAAAAATCCTACGGATAAAAGAATTTTGCAAAATTTAGCTAATGGTTCAAAAGGAAGAATGCCTTACGACTGGCTTTATTTTGATTTGGTAAAAAACGTGAGCAGGGAGAAAACATTTCATGCTTGTCAGATACCCCAAAAACTTTCTGAGACGTTGATTAAATCTTGTACTATGCCTAAGGATGTCGTTTTAATTCTTTTCGGTGGTAGCGGTTCAGAAATAGAGGTTTGCAAATTTCTTGATAGGCAATATATATCCGCTGAGATTGATAAGAAATACTACGAAATTATCATTGACAGGTTAAGAAAAGGTAAAATTGATGAAAAACATCGGCTGAAAATGAAAAAAGATAGAATAGACAATGAACTACAGCTTACATTTTTAGCGGATTATTAGAGACTAGACAGCAACTGTTCTTGTAAAGTTCGAACCGTATCAAGAAAAATATCAGTCGAGGGATTTGTAATTATTTCAACTTTCATTTTTTCCTCCGCTGGTCGAATGCTTTAATAGCGTTTTCCATGCTGCCAAAGGCAAACTCAGATAGCTCTTCGAGAGTGGCATCTAAAGTAGTTTTATCAAATTCTCTGTTAAGAAATTCCAAAAATTCAGGATTGTTTTCGTATTGGTCAATTTTGTTGTCCATAACTTGTTTATTATGTATCAGTTACACTCTTTTGTCAAAAATTAAGAGCAGGAATTTTGTATGCAGGTCGTAGGATTTCCTGAGCTAACTTTGACGGGCGATAGTATTTTAACGAAATTGTTAGATTTTTATTGAACAAATAGGAAAAGCATCTCAATTGATTAATGATTATTGGGAATCCAAAGAACCCCCTAATAACCCCCGATTGTGACGTTCGAGGGCAAGATTGCGGGGCTAAATATTTTGATAATGCTTGCTAAAATAGGTAAGATTTTTGCGAAAAATCAACCAAAAGCGCAGATAGTCAGATACAAAAATCGGAATTTTTAAAATTTTTTTTATTCCTTCCTAAATAAGCACTTAACGTAATTCACGCCTTAAAAAATGCAACGTTTTTCGACACTTTCGCGCAAGTTCAACCAATAGTAGAAGGACTTATTAGTCCTCAAATTTTAAATCCGAATCCTTCGACTCTGCTCAGGACAGGTATCGAAATACTAAACAATGACAAAGATTCAAATATCAAAACAATGACAAGCCCCGCACCTACTAATAAAAAGTAGAGGCGGGACAAGCCAAAAAAGAACAGAAAGTTCATTTTTGTCTTGGAGTTGCGGTGCGAGCGGTTCAAATTGAGATATTCCTGCCGGAGTTTATCTACCGGCTATGTGTATGGCTATTATTGCGTTATCGGCGGTTGCGCTACGGCTACGCATTCCGCAAAATCCCCCTTACGCAGGGAAAATACGCGATTGTGGACCCGGAAGATTACGAGCAACTTGCTCGGTATAAGTGGTATGCGTTGCGAAATGGAAGGGAATACTACGCAGTGCGCAATGTTCCAGCAGGCAAGGATAGGAGGAAAGACTTGAGGATGCACCAGGTAATAATGGGCACTGCGGAAGGCAAATTTATCGACCATATAAACCATAACGGCCTGGATAATCGAAAGGCGAATTTGAGAATCGTTACGAAGCAGCAGAACAACTGGAATAGGCGCAAGAAAAGAGGCAATAACAGCTCACGATACAAAGGTGTTCACTGGGTAAAGAGCGAGAAAAAGTGGCGAGCGGGGATAACCTGCAACGACAGGACAATATTTATTGGTTATTTTGATGATGAGAAGGCGGCAGCGATGGCTTATGATGACAAGGCAAAAGAAGTGTTCGGAGATTATGCTTCTTTGAATCTGACAGAAGAATATCGAATATTGAACAAGGAATTTCGAATAATGAAGTGAGATTCTTCGCTCCTTCGATTTCACTCAGGACAAGTGCGCTCAGAATGACAGAAGACGGATGACAGAGCACAGACGAGAAAAACAAATCCGAAATCCTAATCCTTCGGCAAGCTCCCTTCGGCGGGATCAGGGCAGGCAGGACAGGTGTAGAATTTAGGATTTTTTGAGATTGCCGCGGCCTCAAATGTTATAATGACAAATATAAAGCAAGTATTAAGGACAATCACCCATTTTTTAGAGACTATTATGAGGTATGCAGGACTTACGGATGAGCCGGAAAAAAGAAAACGTGAACGTGGAAACCCCCGCGATTTCAAAGTTATGCAGCAATTCACCTCCGAGACAGCTGCCCGGCAGTGGGAAAGGAGAATAACGGCCCAGGGATATGAAGAAGATACCAGCGGCAAAGGCTGGAAATATGGCTATACCTTTTCAATCTGAAGTTAGTATAATTATAATAGAACCAAAAGATTTTTGCTGAGATTAAGACAAAATGAATAAAAGCAAACAAGTCAAGACGAAGCCGCTTGAGACGGTCGAGCCGATAGGTAAACGCGTGCTGATTAGCAAAGACCAGGACAAGAAAGAAACTAAAGGCGGCATCCGGCTGCCAGACAATATCGAAATCCCCACAATAACCGGCAGAATCGTGTCAATATCCGCTGAGGTTGAAAACTCGCCGGACATACCGCTACGCAAATATGACAAGGTATTATTCAATCCCAAAGGCGCCATACCTGTTGACTTCGAAGGTGACAATCGACTGTTTGTGGTCGATGTTGAAAACATAGTTGCAGTCTTTCGAAAATCATAAAGTCACCACATTGATGCAAAACTGATATAGTCAAACGCCGATAAAAACCTGCGAAAAGATTCATTTTTATTTTGGCTTTTATTGGATTTTAGTTATCCTATGTAACCTAAAAGGCAAGTTTTTTATTTATTCAGGAGAGATTTATAATGAAAGAACAATCAACCGGCCCTGTCGAAACGGTAGAGGTTCGGCCTACAGCTGCCCAACCCATCAGACCCCACCGTGGCGGTGTCATCTTAGCTCTGGGAATACTTGGTATTGTCTGCTGCTTCATTTGCGGCATTATTGCGTGGGCAATGGGAAGCAGTGATTTGAAGGAAATGGATGCAGGAACGAGAGATTCGTCCGGAAGAGGATTGACTCAGGCCGGCAAAATTTGCGGCATAGTCAGCGTCATATTGCAATTCGCGGGACTTATTATCTGGCTGCTGATGATGGCTCTTGGATTCACTATCTCAGCAGTGTCATAAAACAGTATCAGGAGTATGAGGATAAATATTGTTCAAGTTTCACGAAGCCCACGATGGCCGCTCTGGGCTGTGTTAGTAGTGTTGCTGTGGTCGGCCCTTGGCGGCATCGTAGTTTTGTTAGGCTCACATTTTGGTCAGCGCATTGAATTGTGTTTATTCAAGCATTTGACCGGCCTTGCCTGTCCTACTTGTGGGTTTATGCGAGGTGCAATGTGTTTACTGCATGGCCAGGTTGTCCGGGCATGGTTGTATAATCCACTTCTTTTTTCGACACTGACTTTATTCTTCGCTGCTATTGTAATCCAACTGCTTTTTGGCCGAGGAGTGCAAATTCATCTGACACATAAGGAGCGTATAATCACCTGGGTTCTGGCTATCACGCTATTTCTTGCTAACTGGGTGTATGTTATTTTCTACATAAAGTGAGATTTATCTTTGTCAATTCACCATATCTCGTGTATATTTAATTGCCCCATTGTTTGTAGTACTTATCAGGTTTGCTATAGTTAGAACATAAGCTTATGGCTTGTGATAGAAAAAATACCTGGTCTGCAAAAATAAAAAGAACCTTTACTTCGATAATGCCTGTTTCTAAGAGTCGCAGAGGCCAGTGTATAAATTGCGGTGCATGCTGTAAGCTGCCTAATGTATGTCCCTTCCTGAAGCACAAGCCGGATGGGGTATCTTATTGTGCTATTTACACGATTAGACCGTTAAATTGCAGAAAGTATCCACGAGCAGAACCTGAGTTTATTACCAGAGATACCTGTGGTTACAGATTTGAGTGAAACTGACTTTGCTAAGGAATTAATTTCCCACAGAGCTTACTTGCCCAGCAACTTTTTACGCTCTATGCTTTCTCAGCAACAGTAAGCCTGAACCAAGCAGCAGAATTGTCACCGGCTCAGGAACCGGAACGGGTGTCGGATCTGGTGTCGGCTCTGGTGTCGGCTCTGGTGTCGGCTCTGGCGTCGGCTCCGGTGTGAAACCTCCACCACCACCGCCTCCATCTGAATAGGAGCTGCTGAAACCACCACCGCCACCTACAGCACCACTGTTAGAAGCAATAACATCGGAATTACTGCTGCCTCCGAGCAGCTTCTCATATTGACATCGCTCGAATACCGCTACAATGATCTTTGGTATATTAAGATATGTAACAGTCCGGTTTGCGGTCGAGTCACCGACGTCACCAAGCCAGCAAACGAATTGGTAACCGGGCTTTGGAATTGCTGTCAAAGCAACCTCTGTATCAAGGGCAAATAAATGGACACCAGGACTTGGTGTTATTACGCCGCCCTCAAACGGGCTTTGTTGAAGAAGAAGCATCGTACCTGTTGTCTGGCAAAACGCAGACACCGATAAGAGCCCCATAAGAATCACAACTGATGAGATTACACTTTGCCTTTTCATCTTGTCTCCTCACTTCTGGTAAACCTTTCACCTTCAAAAGTAAAAGGCCCATATTTAATAAGTTTTAAACAGATCACTACGAAGTTTATTGGACTAAAATTCCAGCCCAAAGTCAAGTCTTTTTTTAAAAAATTTTATCTATTTTCACAATAATTTACTGGAAGTGCACAAAATGGGTTATTTTAAGCTATTATTGGGGATTTTTAGGGGTGTGATATGGAAATTTTTATCGGAATTTTCTGGAGAAATGGCCTACTTTTTTACGATTTGTGCCCCATAAAATGCCCAATTTATTACTTTATGGGCGATGTAATAATTCCTAACTTTCCCTATTTACCTGTTTTTCTTATTGGTTTTTGCTGGGCAAAACGGGCGATATTTCGAATTGCCTGTCGGAGACGCTGCTCGTTTTCCACAAGAGCAATTCGCATATAACCCTCACCGTTTTCACCAAATGCCCTGCCTGGAGCGATTGCGACCTCGGCATGCTCCATCAAGTCCATAGCATAATCGATAGTCCCCTTGCCTTTTAGATGTTCCTGCGACACCATTGCCCATACGAACATTGAAGCGCGTGGTTTTTCGACTTCCCAGCCGATTCTTGTAAGCCCTTCGCAGACCACATCGCGGCGTGAGCGGTAAATTTCATTCTGGGCTGCAATATCTGCCTCGCAGTATCGCATAGCAATGATGCCTGCAATCTGAACGGCCTGGAATATACCATAGTCGTAATAACTTTTTATCGTAGCAAGATAATCAATCATATCTTTATTGCCTGCTGCGAAGCCGATGCGAAAGCCGGCCATATTGTAGGGCTTGCTCATCGTGGTAAACTCAACGCCGACATCTTTGGCGCCTTTGACAGAAAGAAAACTCGGAGATTTGTAGCCATCAAAACAAGTTTCTCCGTATGCAAAATCGTGAATGACAGCTATGCCGAACCGTTTTGCCAAATCGACAACTGGCTCAAAAAATCCTTCGTCAACGGTCATTGCAGTCGGATTGTGCGGGAAGTTCAGAATCAACAGCTTCGGCCTGGGATAAAGGTTCTCGCAGACCATAGCGATATTGTCGATGAATTTCTGGTCGCAGCCAAGAGGAACAGAAATAACATTAGCGCCGGCTAATGCGACGCCATAATTGTGAATTGGAAAGGCCGGGTCCGGCACGATAGCCGTATCGCCAGGCCCCAACATCGCCAGACACATATGGCTGAAACCCTCCTTCGAGCCGATACAGGCCAAAACTTCCGTCTCCCAATCGAGCTGCACATTCCATTTTTCCTGATATTTTTTCGCAATTTCTTTGCGCAGACCCTTGATGCCTTTTGATGCACTATAGCGGTGGTTGCGCGGGTCCCGTGCAGCTTCACAGAGTTTGTCAATCACGATTTGCGGAGCACCATCGGAGGGATTACCCATACCCAAATCGATAATGTCCGCACCCTGCTGGCGTTTGGCAAGTTTCAGGGCGTTTAATCGCCCGAATAGGTAAGGCGGCAAACGCTTTATTCTTTCTGCCGGCTCAATCTTAAATTCTGCCATTTTCTCATCTCACAAATCAAAAAACTGCCCCCTCATACAATCGGATAATCTACACAAAATAGGTGAATTTTCAAATAATTTTTTGCTTTAGCAAAAATATGATTTATATTAGAGAGGTAAACCATCCTGCAATTTAATTTGTTATCGGAGAAAGCAATAATGGCCAAAGAAGCACATCTACAGGAAAGATTGGATTACCAAAAAATGGTAGCTCTTAACGCGGATAATGGTGCTGATAATGGCGGATGTCCCCATTATTCCAATTATTACCCAAGACTAAAGAATACTGTTATGATGGTGACCAGGTGATAGCTGAATATAATGCCAGCGGCAGTTTGTTGAGAAGGTTTGTCTATGGCCTCGGAATTGACGAGCCGATTTGTATGATGACAGGCCCAATTAAATATTATTATTACTTTGATGGATTAGGTTCTGTGGTTGCGATATCAGATGACGGGGGACAGATGACAGAGTGGTACGAATATGATGTTTTTGGCAAATGTACTGTGCATACCGGTGCCGGCAACGATGAGATATGGATGACTTCCGACGACATTACCGCCCCGGCTTCTGCCAAAGGCAATCCATATATGTTCACCGGCAGAAATTACGATTCGGAAACCGGATTATATTATTATCGTGCAAGATATTATTCGTCCTACATCGGCCGATTCCTGCAAACCGACCCCATCGGCTACGCAGATTCAATGAATTTATACATCTACTGTGGTAATAATCCAATTGTTTTTGTAGATCCATTTGGGTTGTGCGGAGGCTACAACTGGTTAAGTGCCTTCTCAGGAATGGGAAGCGGTTATCTGAGAGATGTGGGCAACTATTACAAGAGTATCGCTACTGCACCTGTGGACTATTACTCCAGGTTTAGAGAGGCAGGTCTTAGTCCCGTTTCGGCGGCTTTACAATCGGCCAATATGTCGGTGGGCAAAGTTGTTGGCTATAGCAACATTCTTGAAGGAGCTATGGGATGGGATTTGCGGAGCGCTCGGAGTTTATCAACTGGCGAGAGTTGGTTTAGAGGTGGAGTGGGTGTTGCCCAGACAACTACATTTGCTTACGCAGCAGCAAACAGCCTTAGCGCAGCGACGGGTTCATCGTATGGCTCTACACCTGCGGGAAGGCCATTTACGAAACATTATGGATTAGATGAAGGCCCGAAGCGCAACATTCCTGGAAGCGTTGTAGATAATACGATAGACACCGTAACTGGTGTTCCTGGGCGGAATGCCACTACTGTTTATTACGATCCTATTAACGATATCACAGTAGTAACAGGAAAAGGTGGGGGCATAGTTACTGCGCACAAAGGACCACCCTAGTGGTGAGATATTGTTGATACCTTGTCTATTGGAGAATCACAAATGCCTGATAACGATTTTGATGTTCAACTAAAATCAGATTTATCGGACACAAAGTCCGTCACGGTTCGCTTTGTTCTTGACCTCGATAAATTTGGTAAGATTTTGGGAATAGAAATACTTAACCTGAAAGACCAATTAGGAATAGAGTGTCTGTCTAACTTCGAGGCGGATATTGCTAATTGTCCCAGATGTTTACGCTACTCGTATGACAAAGAATGTGACGCATTTTCACTCTTTGTGTATGAAGGACGTTCGTTGTCTCAACGTGCCGTCGATGGGCAAGTTATTCTTGATGGCCAGGGGCATATCGTTGGGTTTAAGGTAGTGTTGTAAACGAATACTCGGCACAGGTGCTGAGCCAAGAGAAGCAAGTGTTTACGGTAATCCCTATATGTTTACCGGCAGAAATTACGATTCGGAAACCGGATTGTATTATTACAGGGCCAGATATTATTCGTCCTACATCGGCCGATTCCTCCAAACCGACCCTGTTGGCTACGCCGGAGGATTAAATCTATATACATATGTTGGTAACAATCCTTTGAATTGGATTGATCCCTTCGGTTTAGAAAGTTTGGATGAAGAAGAACCTCACCATATGTTTCTCTATGGAGGCTCTATAACTGGTGGTGCTGCGTGGGGAGGTACATTTGGAGTGCAGAACATCTTTGGTACAGACTTAGCCTTTGTCCACGCAGGCGGTGGAGGTTATGGTGGTATTGGGGTTTCTGCTACAGTAGATTTTAGCTATGCTAGGGGTTCGCTGAACAATTTGAATGGAATTTTTGCTACAAGTGGTGGTTCCATGGCTGTTCCATATCCTGGTGGACCTTTTTCGATTGGTTTAGAAGGGTGTGTAGGGGACACCCATGGAGGAACCTTAAGTGTAGGCATCGGAGCATCGGTGGCTCCTGCCGAGTTGCACGGATTTGTGGAAAGAGGCTGGGTAGTTAGGCGATCTATAGTTCCTCATTTTATCCGACAAACTATTCCTAGAAATCAAATGATCAATGACCTGCTTGAGAACGGTTTAGATGCAGATATCTTAAAGCCAAAGCCCAAGTGATACTCAAATGTAATACAAGGAATTAAAAGGAGGTTTATATGAATCTTGCACATTATTTTATCATACTCCCTATTGTTGCACTTCTTGTGATTTCGATAATCCGATTCATATATTTCGGTCAAAGGCTTAATAAGCTTATGATTGACAAATACCGAGAAGAATGGAAGGGACTTACCACAATACCTGGATTTGGTCCTGGTTGCTCAAATCCATTTCGCTCGCTTCCCTTCCTATTTAACAAGCAAGATTTTGGGGACAAAGAAGTTCTCCGTCTGAAAATAAAAATAAGGAATTCTTTTTTATTTGCTGTAGTTTCCATACCTGCATTATTCTTTAGCATTGATGCAATAATCAGATACATGGATAAAGTTAAGTAGCGTAGAAATGAACATTATGTTAACTAAACCATGCATGTTAGTTTTGTAAATAATCTTTACTGATTCAACGGCCGTAGATATGATGATGAGACGGGATTGTATTACTACCGCGCTCGCTATTATGATCCCTACACATCGGCCGATTCCTGCAGGCAGCAGGTGCAGCGGTCAACTGGTTAACTATAATCGGTGATGTCGGGCTTAACTTATCGTGTCAACATTGTTTGCGAGGTTCGTGTAGTCGATTTTCTCGCTGGGATTAGTCCCGTTGAGGTATTCCTCAACGTTTGTGTATCCGTCCTTGTCAGAGTCGATGCTGTTGTCGGATGCGTCCTCTGGATTCAGCTCGTATTTCTTCTCCCAGTCATCGGGCATACCGTCGTGGTCTTTATCGGCCTGCACATCGTTGGGCGAGAAGGAGTAATCCGGGTAACCGCCCACCTCATTGGGGTCGTTGATGATACCGTTTGCGGTCGTCACTTTGCCGGTGCGCACCATTTCAATTACGCGTTTGTCTATGGCGTCGCGGCGTGGAAGCGTCGCCCCGGTCTTGGCCAGCACCGAGTTAAAGGCTTCCATAGCTGTCTGCTGATTGACCGGCCAGGCCTCGAACGGTGTGTTGACGCGTGCAAGGGGAGAGGCATCTCCACGCTCCGACGACCGCATACCCTTCCAGTTATCGGCGGTGACATCCGGGAAACCCTCGATGATATTGCCAGCAACGTACCATTTTCCAGGTCGTGGCGGCGTCTGTGGGTACCAATTGCCGGGCTCCCACCTTCTGCCCGGAGAGTACATATTGCGCTGCTCAATGCGTGCGATAGTGCTTCTCATGTTGGGGGCCGCTGCCGGGCCGGGCTTGTAATAGTTATTGATGACGTTTATCATCGAGGTCTCGTCACCGCCGTCCATTGTTCGGTGTCCCCAATTGAAGATGACGTTGTTTCGGTAGTCAAACTCGCCGGACATTCCAATTGAGGGATTTCGGCCTGTGTTGCAGGCGAATAGATTGTGATGGAATGTCGAATCCCTTCCTCCCCAGGTTCCGCCGAATGCGTGGCCTTTTGGATTGAGCGCTTCACTCGAGATGCACCACTGAACCGTTACGTTCTCCGTGGGCATCTTTATCTGTTTTCCGTCGGGCATCGGCTTCATGTATCGATAGAGCGAGAGGTTCTCATCCATTCCCCAACTTGCGGTGCAATGGTCCACTATCACCTGTCCCTCGGGATAGCCGCCGATGTTGTCCGAGCCCTGACCTCCTTCAGGCCTGCCTCGCCGAACACGGAGGTGACGAAGAATGACATTGTGCGTGTTGATATTGAGAGAATCGTGCGCAATGCAAATCCCATCGCCCGGCGCCGACTGGCCAGCGATAGTAATGTCGGGATTGTTAATATTTAAGGCCGAATTAAGGTAAATGATGCCAGCGACGCGAAATACAACGATTCGCGGACCTTTCGCCTCGATAGCTTCACGGAGGCTGCCTGGCCCGCTGTCGTTGAGATTGGTTACTTCGATGACCTTTCCTCCGCGGCCACCGGTAGTGAACAATCCGCCTCCCCAGGCCCCTGGGAAAGCTGGGATTCCTTCTGGCAATCGCGGTGGCAGCGGTGGTACCTGTCCCGGTGTCGGAATCACCTGCGGTTCGCCCATTGCCGGCGCCTCATTCTGAGCTGATGTGTTGCAGCAAAGTATCAACAGGCCGGCAAACGCTACCGGTAAAAAGGTTCTGATAGTTGTCTTCATAATGGTGTTCCTTTCGTCTTGCAAATACGCGGTTCTTATTTTTTAAGGGACCAGGATAGTTTATCTTAAATAGGAGGATTTTCAAACCATATTTATCGCCCAATCAGTTATTACAAGCACACCTTAAAAATAGTAAATTCCAGAATTTTTCGCTTCGGACCGAAAAAATCTTTGAGCGAGGTTCTGAAATAAGTGCTTGAATGTAAACAGGTTACATAGTCCAAGCTAAAATATTTCAAAAAAATATTTCAAAAAATCGTTTTTTCTCTTGCAATTGAAGGGGATATGCTCTATGATACAGAGGACTCTGTAATATAGTGAAATAAATGACTTTAAGGGGATATGACAATGAGTATATCAGATGAAGAAGCTCGGAATTCACTGGACCAGATTCAGGCCGTGGCGAGCCGCACACGAAAGTCGATAGCGGCCAGCTATGACAGCGGCCTACTGATTATGTGGGGCCTTATCTGTGTAGCCGGCTATCTGGGAACACATTTTTTCCTTGAGTGGGTCTGGCATATATGGATGGGGCTTAGTGGAGCAGGTTGTATCGTGACCTTTTGGGTCGTCTGGCGACAACTTCACTTAGCTAATCCAATCAAAGTCCCAGCTACTGAAAAAATCGGAGTGCGCATATTGCTGTTCTGGTGTTTGCTGTTTTTCTATATGTTTATCTGGCTTTGTATTCTAAAGCCCCGGCATGGCATACAGATAAACGCATTTATGATTACAATAATTATGTTCGCTTACGTTGTAAGCGGGCTCTGGTTGAAGAGCCGTCATATGTTCTGGCTGGGAATAGCAGTAACCTGTATAACCCTTGTGGGTTTTTACCTGATACCGCCAGGTTATTATTGCCTGTGGATGGCGGCGATGGTTGGCGGGGCGTTTTTAGTAACAGGAATATATGTTCGATTACGCTGGAGTTAGCTGTGGCTGAACTTGATAACATAATACATCAGCCGGTTCGGCTGCAAATAATGGCGTCACTGGTTGCCCTTGACCACGGCGAGCAGGTTGACTTTGTGTATCTGCGAAAAATCCTCAACCTGACCGATGGTAATCTTGGTGCGCATCTGGCAAAGCTCGAGGAGGCAGGTTATGTAAAAATCGAAAAGACCTTTATCGCTCGCAAACCCCGAACCTTTATCAACGTCACGGGAAAAGGTCGTGACGCTTTCAATGAGCACATCGCAGCGCTCAAGAAAATTATCGGCGGTTCTAAAAAATGAACGATGCGCCAAGCATATTACAGAACAAAGAAATGAAAGATGTCCGAGCAAAAAAATTTAATTGGATGAAAGGAGAATGAAATGAGTAAGGTAAGAATATGGCCGCCATTATTATTGGCGATGGTATTGATGGTCATAAGTGCGGTCGAGATTTTCGCTGAACAGGCCGCAAGTAAACCAGAAATTACAATTCGAAAGATGCAACCGCAGACGGTTCTTTACACCATCTATCGTGGAAGCTATGACAAGATGGGAAAGGCCATCGGTAATTTATATGCACTGGCAGGGGGAAAAGGTATATATCCCCGTGGCTCACTCTCTTGCGTTTATTTGAACAATCCGCAATTAGTATCCGGCGAGCACTGGCTGACAGAGATTCGTATCCCTGTGGGTGAAGAGGCCCTGAAGCTTGCCGGCACTTTAGGAGAAATGACCGACGTTAAGACCTTGCCTGCTATGGATGCGGCGGTTGCCGTAAAGCCCGAAGGGGTGACAGACCCGAACCTTATTTATGAAAACCTTAATCTTTGGATTCATAAGGAGGGTTATACAGCCATCGAGGGGTCTATAGAGGTATTTCTCAGTAATGGTGCAATGGGAAGCTATGCCCAGATGAAATCTGAGATTATGATACCTGTAAAGAAACTCCCTTAGAATAAGGATTAGATTGTTTTGAACGAAGTATCTTGGCTTAGTTAATACTAAAATTGCTTTACCAGACTTACGCCCGTAACTGTGTCGCCGTTTGTACCTATATATGGCAGGACATCGAAGCCGGCAATTTCAAGCTGTTTCTGCCTGCCCGCAATACTATGGCCGACGACCCAGCCGAGAGTCGCACCAAAGACACAATCGCTTGCCCAATGGTCGCCGGTATCCATCATTCGATAGGCCACAAGGGTTGCCATAATATACGCAGGAATACCAACCTTCAGCCCGTAAAATTCATCAAGGACAGAGGCAACCGTAAAAGAGCTGGCAGTATGGCCACTTGGCCAGGCCCATGCCGCGTTGTTAGGTGCATCATTGTCCCTGATAGCTTTGAGCCCTACGGTCACGAGTCCAGTCATCGAAAGGGCCGTCATCATCGACCATGCACGCTCTTTATTGAACTCATCCTGATTCTCTGCAGCAATCGCATAGAAAAGAGCAGTTACGGGAAAGTGCGTCGCTGGAGAGCCGATTATGTTGAGACTCTCATCTATAAAGCCACGAAAAACCGGATGCCTCTCAAAATTCGCTGCTATGTTCTTATCAGCTCTACTTTGATGCATCGCAATACTTGCGCCCCCTGCCAATAGTAGTGCCGTCATATTGTCAGCTCTTAAAAACGTATATTTTGAATCTTCGACGATTCTGCCAGGCAATTTTTTAAGGTCCACCTTCGCCGATTCCCACCACAGACTTTTGTTCGATGGTGCTTCTGCCAGGTTCGAGTCATCGGGTTTTTCCAATATGCTTGAGCTATTTGTATCCTCATTATTGATGGGGGTTTCAGGTGTTGGTGACTGAGCCCTGACGGGATTAACACAGCAAACAGTTGAAATTAAAGCCAAGCAAATTGATGGAAGCCAGCATCCGTTCCGGTTAAGTTTATCCATTTGTGACGTACTCCTCTAACGCAATATAAAAACTATTCCCATTCGATTGTTGCGGGCGGTTTGCTGGAGATGTCATAGACGACGCGGTTGACGCCGCGAACCTCATTTATGATTCTGCTGGATACTACACCAAGCACCTCGTAGGGAATCTGCGAGAAATCAGCAGTCATAAAGTCTGGAGTTTCCACCGCCCTGATGGCAATAACATTTTCATAACTTCGCTCATCGCCCATTACACCAACCGTAGAGACCGGTATCAGCACCGCTAGGGCCTGCGAGATTTTTCTATACAGCCCTGCTGATTTTATCTCATCGATGAGGATTTCATCAGCGGCACGGAGGATTTGCAGTTTTTCCTGTGTAATTTCTCCGATAATTCTCACGGCTAATCCTGGTCCTGGGAAAGGGTGCCGCCAGACGATATCCTCCGGCAGTCCCAGGTATTCGCCGACAAAGCGAACCTCGTCTTTGAACAAATGCCGCAACGGCTCAATCAGCTCGAAGCCAAGCTCAGCAGGCAGCCCGCCCACGTTGTGATGGATTTTTATATTCGCTGCGAGATTACCGTCTTTGCGGCCAGATTCAATAACATCAGGATAAAGTGTCCCCTGAGCAAGGAACTTTGCATTGGCAATCTTCGAGGACTCGGATTTGAAGGCCCTGATAAATTCCGAACCGATTATCCTGCGTTTTTGCTGTGGTTCTGTAACCCCTGCCAGAGCAGATAAAAACTGCTTTGACCAGTCCACGACTCGCAGGTCTATGTGAAAATGGTCTCGAAAAGTTGACTGGACTTCTGCACGTTCGTTTCTTCGCAAAAGGCCGTTATCAACGAAGATACATACAAGCTGCTTGCCTATCGCTTTATGAACCAAAGAGGCAACGACCGAAGAGTCCACCCCGCCGCTCAGGCCGCATATCACTGCAGCATCACCGACTTTTTTGCGAATTGCTTCGATACTTTCACTGACGAAGTCACTCATTTTCCAGTCGCCGCTGCAGCCACAAATATCATATAGAAAATTTTTCAAAATAAGCGAACCTTTGGGAGTATGCGCAACTTCCGGATGGAACTGGACGCCAAAGAACTTCTTTTTTTTGTGTCTGACAGCAGCGTAAGGACAAGTCATTGTGGAAGCCAGTTTAACAAAATCATTACTTAATTTTCCGACCTGATCGCCGTGACTGGCCCAGACGGTAGTTGAGTCAGGCATATTTATGAATAAGTCAGATTTATCCAGAATTGATAGATTTGTTCTGCCATACTCGCGTTTTTGTGCAGGTATAATTTCCGCGCCTAAGATTTGACAGCCGAGCTGCATTCCATAACAAATACCCAGAATGGGCACACCCAGCTCAAAGATTTTTTTATCGCACCCTGGGGCATTTTTGTCATAGACACTTGCAGGCCCGCCGGAAAGTACCAATCCCTTCAGTGGTAGTTGTGACAATTCTTCTACTGGTGTATCTGCTCGGAGTATCTGGGAATATACATTGTGCTCGCGGACACGCCTGGCTATCAACTGGCAGTATTGACTTCCAAAGTCGAGAATGGCTATTATCTCGCGGCTCATAGTTTGCATCTTGTCGCTGGTGTCCTGTTATTTGTGAAGCTGTTCATAGATTAGTCCTCAAAGGGTAAGGTTGCTGAATAATTCGGCGCCTCTTTGGTTATTTGTATATCGTGTGGATACGACTCGGTAACCGACGCCGGGCTTACACACACGAATCGGCTGTTCGTTATTAGCTCTTCGATATTTCGTGCTCCACAATAGCCCATACCAGCTCGCAGTCCACCAACCAGCTGATAGACAAAGTCACTGAGCGTTCCACGGTATGGGACTCGCCCTTCTACGCCTTCAGGCACGAGCTTACCTTGCTCGGCTGAGCTTTTTTGTCCGTATCTTTCAGCTGAACCTTTTACCATTGCTCCCAAAGAACCCATACCCCTGTATTCTTTGAATTGTCTTCCCTTGTAAATAACCAGTTGGCCCGGGCTTTCTTTCAGACCTGCGAACAAAGAGCCAATCATAACACTTGAAGCCCCGGCTGCAATTGCCTTGGTTATATCGCCCGACTGCCTTATTCCACCATCGGCAATAACGGGGACATTATGTTTCTGCGCTGCCTCGACACAGTTCATTATTGCGGATATTTGCGGCACTCCGACACCGGAAATTACTCTGGTAGTGCAAATTGCGCCAGGCCCGATGCCAACCTTTACGGCATCTGCACCGGCGGCTATCAAATCCTCGGCAGCTTCAGCGGTGGCGATATTTCCTGCGACGACGTCGATATCATAGTCGGCTTTGACTTTCTTTACGGTATCGATAACGTTCTGGGAATGGCCATGAGCAGTATCTACCACGATAACATCGACATCCGCCGCTATTAGCGCCTCGATTCGCTCATACTCGTGGACGCTCACTGCCGCACCGACGCGGAGCCGACCTCGCTTGTCCTTGGCTGCTCTGGGATATTGCTGAACACGGTCAATATCCCTCATAGTAATCAAACCTGCCAGCTCGCCTTTATTATTGACCAAAAGTAACTTCTCAACCTTGTGCTCCTGTAGAATCTCTTTTGCCTGTTCAAGTGTCGTGCTGGCTGGGCCAGTAACAAGATTGTTCCGGGTCATTACCGAGCTTATTTTGACATCATAGTCTTTTAGAAACTTCAAATCCCTCTTTGTCAAAATACCTACCAGTTTTTTTCCATCAACGATGGGGATGCCGGAGACATTCTGTTCGTTCATCAGCTCTTGTGCCCTTCTGACAGGTTCAGCCGGCGATAGCGTTACCGGGTCGAGAATCACGCCGTGCTCTGAGCGTTTGACCTTTGCCACCTCTCTTTTTTGGGCCTCGATTGTGAGATTTTTGTGAATTACGCCGATTCCGCCTTCCTGGGCCAGCGCTATCGCCAGTTGCGATTCGGTAACGGTGTCCATAGCAGCAGAGACAATCGGGATATTTATAGTGATATTTTTGCTAAGTCTTGTGCTGGTATCCGCCTGGCTCGGCACAAAATCGCTTTTGGCGGGGATTAACAGGACGTCGTCGAAGGTAATACCTTCTGCGACAATCTTGTTAGTCCTCGCCTTTGCGGAAATCTTCTTATCCATTTTTTCTCTCCAATATTATTCGCCACCCGTTTTTAGAAAAGACCAGTATAATGTCGTTGTGGAGCGGCGTCAAACTTATTTTTCGTGAGTAATCTTTGACATTTTGATTTAAGCCCATTAATTTATGTTCCGCAAGATTTCTGAAAAATTAGATTTAGCTTTGTTGTTAGATTTTTTATATTTAACTTTGCTTTACGGACTCTGAGTATGTGCGAAAATGATAAACTTGTCAGCGAGCAGAAGCCGACACCGTGGGGGTTTTGGGCGACAATGGGATTTTCATGTGTTATCGGTATGGTTTATTTTCTTATACAGGTAATCGTGGTCGCTCTATTTTTTGCAGCTGCCATGATTGGTGCTCCGGAATTTAACATTGATAAATTTTGCAGCAGCTTACAGGCAAACGGCCTATTCTTGGCAACAGCAACATGCGCTGCTGCGCCATTCACAATCGTGTTGATGGTAATATTTGCAAAAATTCGCGGGTCAATCACGGTTAAAGAATACCTTTGTTTACGCTGGGTCGGGTGGAAAGAGCTTTTCAAATGGTCTTTAATCGTTATTTTGCTTGCAGGGATTTTTGATACATTGACTTTCCTTTTGGATAGGCCCATTGTCACAAAGTTTATGGTCGATACATATACTACCGCATACTTTGTGCCGTTTTTATGGTTTGCTTTTATAATTGTCGCACCGCTGACTGAAGAATTATTTTTTCGCGGTTTTTTGTTCAAAGGCATTGAGCACTCGAGGATTGGAGCTGCAGGAGCAGTGGTCATAACTTCGCTTCTCTGGTCGGTTATGCATATTCAGTATGATATCTACGGCATCACTAATCTTTTTATAAGCGGCCTGCTTCTCGGCCTTGCGAGGGTAAAGAGCAATTCAATTTATGTGCCTGTTGTTATGCATATACTTCAGAATATAATAGCCACCGTTGAGACCGTTATCTACTTGAGGATGACGGCAAATGCCGTATAATCGTATAATGATTGAATTCATCTGATATGCAGAAATGCTGTTATACGAAAATCACACCCTTTAACTTGGCTTAGTAAGGATTACGTATGGCGAAAAGCAAAGGACAGATTGAGGCGGATATTAGCGAGGCCCTTATCAAGTTTGAGAAGGAATATATGGGTCGAGGACCTGAGCAGACCAAGACCTATATCATTGGAGACATGGTAGTAATTCGGCTACAGCGTGTTCTAACGCCTGCGGAACAACAGCTTGCTGAGGCGACTGACGGGGCGACAGGACGGACTCTTATTAAACGTGTAAGGACGGAACTACTCGAAAAAGCTCGGCCGCTTTTAGAGCGGATAATAATGGACCTCACAGGAAAAAGGGTAAAAAGTCTTCACACAGATATTAGCACCATAACCGGAGAGCGTGTCATTATCTTTACTCTCGAAGGTCCGTTCATGCTTCATAGCGAAGAAAATATGTAAAAACAAAAGATTTTTCTTGATAATATAGAAATTATTTCAGATAATATCATCGTAGAAAAGGCAGATTGACAGAGGGTAGCTTTTGCTATCTGCTGAGAAATAGGCCGGCAAGTAGTAAATATCTCGATAACTATTGCTGGTTTTCTTTTTGCCTGAAAAGCTGCTGAAGTACGTTGTTTGTGATCCGTTTGCGGATGACAGGACAAGATACAGGCCAGCAAACCCGGTTTTGGGGTGTGCTGGTCTTTTTGTTTGATGATGGTGGTTCTGCTGCCAGGTGCAAGGTAAATATTATGCAGCGAATTATCAGGGACTTTATGAACAGAGGCGTGGTCACATGCGGAGTCGGCGCAACTGCTGCCGAGGTTGCGAGGATAATGCTTGATAATGATGTTTCAGCTCTGGTGGTGATAGACGAACGTCTTAACGCCTGTGGTATCATCTCAAAAACGGATTTGATAGGATTTTATGGCAAGGACCTGTCACTGATTACCGCAGAAGACATTATGAGCCCTAATATACTAACCGTTTCGCCATCTACATTGGTTCATGAAGCGGCCCAGCTAATGTTAGAGCGCAGAATTCACCAGTTGGTAGTTGTTACTGAGGCAGGCGCTCATCGCCGTCCGGTTGGTATATTTACTACCGGTGAC
>Ga0299912_10000357_pt1 | contig 40211 bp, 31 predicted proteins | sample RVTome_2_FD_207667 | JGI IMG/M metagenome (GOLD analysis project Ga0299912, IMG submission 207667) | Soil microbial communities from uranium-contaminated site in the Upper Colorado River Basin, Wyoming, United States - RVT95D214 (version 2) ... | reverse complement strand
TCATCACGCGCGTGGCGGTGATTCGATGACTCTTCGGATAGTCCTGCAAGAGTGAGTCGAACACCTGAATCGCCTCTTGGTACTTCTGCATCTCGAACAATGTAACCCCGTCTTGGAAGAGCGACTCGGAACCGACAGAGTATTCGACCGAACCCTGGGCATGGAGACTGACCGTCATGCCTACTAAGAAGAGGATGATAATAACGCAAGTGCGCACGATCGGATTCATCTGAATATTACCAAGCGATGGTATGGGCGCACGATACCTGGATCGCACACCGCGGAAGTTGAAGGTTTGCCTATCCGGATTCGCTTCTGTAGGCCCTAGCGTGGACCGGCAGGACGTGATTTGCTTATATGTTCTTGACGTCGCCTTTAAGTGAACGCAAGCCGATACTGGTTGAGAGCGTGAACACCAACAGCGATAGCACAGCCACAACATTGGTCGGCATATAAAGCCATCGTTGTGCGGGCACTCCGAGGAGAATCATTGATTCAAAGTACTTGTTCAGCGGCACGACCATCGCTCCCACGATCAACGTCAGATAAATCATACTTGCCAGAAAGGTGAGAGAGGCACCCTGCGACGAGGCAACCCTGATCGGGTTCTTTTCCTTGAACAGGGCAAAGTACGTTCCCGCGCCGAGGTTCAGACTCGTCAGCGCCAGTGCAATGAGACCGGTACACAGTGAGCCGAAGACCACTAAGGGAGTATCGTGTACCAGCATGGACAGCGACGCGACCGATAACACTTCGGCAACCAGCATAACCAAGGATAGAGCAAACAGGAACTTGTGCCAGTACAGCTTCTTCATCGACAACGGCGAGGAACGAACACACCAGAACGATTCGCTTTCCAGACTCACGGCGGGAAACACAAAACGTAACGAAACCGATGCGATGAGAAAACCGTTGAACAAGAAAACCACAAGAAACGTGACCGCCTGCAGGAAAGGTTGCGTGAGCTTCATTTCGAACGTGCCCATCGAGATCAAAAATATCAGCAAGAGTAACAACATCAACAGCAAATGCAACCACTGACTCGGCTCTCGCAGAAAAAGCCAGATGTCCCGTTTGAGTACGACCTCCGTCTGCGAGGAGAAAAAACTCCTGTGACCGAATTCGAGAGACCGAAATAGGATCCTCCTGCGTCTTTCCCCCTTCATCGACTGCGCATCGGATGCCGCGAGCCAACTGGAATAGTAGTAACGCCGCGCCATCAATCCCGCAACCACGATCAGCGCCAACATGGTGAGAAACAGAAGCGTGAAGTACGGGAAGGCCCTGGCTGGTTCACCGTTCGATGACCAGTACAGGTACTCGGAAACCCAGTGGCTCGGAAGATAACGAACCAGCGGGGGATCGAGGTAACCAAAATACTCATTGACATCCGGGTAATGCTTCATCACCTGGCTCACCAGCTCCACGGGACTGACAATCTTGAAATAGGCATAAATTGCCGTAACGTAGAGCGTGCCAATGATCGCAAGGAGTCTCCTCACCCCGATGCGAAACGCGGCCTTCATGAGCAGCATCAGCGTGATCACGGCGATGATGCCCGCGATCAGCATGAAAGGAAGAAGGATGAAAAACATCACGAAAAGATAATGGTACCAGGGGAGATCATAGACCGAACCATACCCCAGCAACACCGCAAACCCGATGAGCGAGAGTGTTGTGGAACTGTAGAAGAAGTTGTCTACAAACTTGATCAGGAAAATTTTCGCGTGGTCTATGGGCAACCCCATGAGGAAATTGACCTCCTGCGACCTGTACAGCGTGGCGTAGGAGACAATCATATTCCCAAGGTTAATAGTAATAAAGAACACATACAGCAGCATCGACAGAAATCGGTGAAATAGGAATTGGCCGATGTGCGCTTCATGGAGCAGGTAAAACGTCGCGATCCGTGAAAGGAAGAAGACTCCGACCGCAAACCCGCCAAAAATCATGAACGACGAGATGTTCTTTACGATGGTCTGCCACTTCCATTCGAACACATTCTTCAGGAAGCTGTGTGCCTTAATGTTGAGGAGAAGGAGCAGTTCTCGCATCGACGTTACTTCGTCAATTCCAGAAACATGGCTTCGAGCTGGCCGTTGAAGGTATGGTGCTCGTTCTGCACTTCATCATGAATAATCCGACCGTCCTTGATGATAGCGATGCGGTCGCACAGCTCCTCAACTATCTCGAGGAGATGAGTCGACATGAACACCGTGAGGCCCTCTTTGGTTTTCTGCTTCAAAGTATCCTTAACAAGTCTTGCACTTCGCGGATCGAGTCCGACAAGCGGCTCATCAATGATCAGTACTTTGGGGTCGTGAAGAAGGGCCGCGGAAAGAACAATTCGCTGGCGCATCCCCTGCGAAAACTCCTCTGCCCGTTTATCAATGAAATGGCCGATCTCGAAGACATCAATCAGTTCTTCAATTCTTGAGGAGACAATACGAGACGGAATATGGAACAACCCGCCCACAAAGTGTAGGAACTCTCGCCCGGTGAGCTTGTCATACAAGAAGGGCTGATCCGGAACGTATCCGATGCCCGCTTTCGCATGAATGGGATCGAGGCGAACGCTGTACCCATTGATTACACATGAGCCGGAAGTCGGTTCGTACAGTCCGGTCAGCATCTTGATGGTTGTCGTCTTGCCCGCTCCGTTTGGACCGAGAAAACCGAAGAATTGCCCCTTCTCAACAGTCAGGGTCACATTGTTAACTGCGGTGAACGATCCGAACTTCTTGACGACGTTTGTAAGTTCAATCATCACATTATGTTAGGTGTGCCGACGATTCGTTGCCAAATTATGCCAAAAAAAGGCTCAGAATCAAACTACCCGCAAAAATTATGCCTTTCGTGTGACGGCTGTCAGAGCCAGTTCACGCTGTAGTCGTTTGCGGGCCAAGTCAAGTTTTCTCCCCATTCTCACCGCATGGGGGTTATAATTCCACATGTCTCTGAAGAGCTCAACGGAGTCCTGTTCTGCCACCTGGACGAGGTCCAGAAGCTTCTCAAAGTGTAAAGTTGACCTTCGCCACTTCTGTACCCCAGTCCAATGCACAAGCCGCCCGACATACTGGGTGAGTAGCAGTGTCTCTGCCACCATCCTGTCATGTTCGGAGGGACTCATGATGGAGACATCAAGGCCTTCCTTTCCAAGAACCTTACTTACCTTTCGCAGAAGGGGCTCTGGTATTCTTACCGGACAAAGCACGATCTTACGACCTATGAGTGAGCGCGAAACACTATCCGGCCCAAAAAGTGGGTGGGTCCCGAGTATATTGGTGGAATGAGGAAGGATGTTCCTCATCCACCTTACCGGTCGCGCCTTCACTGAGCAGAGATCAAGAACAAGAGCTCCGGGATTGACAAAAGGACGGATCTCGCGAAGTGTAGACTCAAGGGCGGAAATCGGGACGGCCAGCACAACAAGTCCTTGGGAAGCAACAATAGTCAGTGGTTTGACCTTGATATTCCGCGAGGGGAGTTTTCCTCGAATTCTACGGGTGTCGTAGACATAAACCCTCGCACGGCGCGCGAGGAGCTTCGCCGTGAGTTTCCCAAATCGGCCGTATCCGATGAGCCCGATTGTCACAAACGTCCGTTCCACGTGTGCTCTCGTTGTATGGCGCGGGCAAGACGAAAGATTGCGCCGAAGAGCTGCTTTGTCGCCATTGGGTCAAGTCCGAGATCTTGCGCAAATGCGATTTGTTTCCGGAGAATCTCCCGTTGCCTGCTTCTATCGAGGATTTTCCGACCTCGTTTTCTCTTTAGGTAACCGATTTGCCGAACCAGACTCTGTCGCTCGGCAAGGAGCAGCAAGACGTCATGATCGATCAGATCAACCGAGTCTCGAAGCTCGAGCAGCTTTGCCTTTCTTCTCAGCATTCGTTGTCTCGTCAGGTGATCGAGAAGCGTGAGCGCCACCATCGATTCCGCCACGGGAACAACTCGTGGACAGATGCACGGGTCATGGCGTCCCTCGACTGAAATAGTCGTCGCTTTGCCTGAGGTCGTCACTGTCTCCTGCTTCTTGACAATCGATGACGGCGGCTTCACGGCAATGCGCATGACGATGTCTTCGCCATTTGATATGCCGCCTGAGATCCCTCCCGCATTGTTCGTGCGTGTCCTGACCCGGCCAGCCCTCCTGTCGTAGTACATCGGATCGTTGTTCTGGCTGCCCCGCAGCTTCGCAGCCCCGAATCCATTCCCAATTTCAAAACCCTTGATCGCCCCAATCGACATGAGTGCCTTGGCAAGATCGGCCTCGAGCTTGTCGAATACCGGCTCACCCAATCCCACAGGGGGATTCTTCACCACGACTTCAACGATACCGCCGAGCGAGTCACCCTCTTTTCGCACCTTGAGGACTTTCGTTTCCATTTTTTTTGCCGCCACAGGATCGGGACATCGAAGCGGATTTCTTTCTATCTCCCTCACATCAATTGTCTTCGCCTCGATATTGCCGACTGCTTTGGTGTAAGCATGAATCTCTATTCCTTCCTTTGCGAGGATCGATTTCGCCAACGCACCGGCGGCCACCCGTGCAGCTGTCTCTCGACCAGAGGATCGACCACCGCCGCGATAGTCAGAGACGCCATATTTGGCCAGATACGAATAGCCCGCATGACCCGGGCGGAAAACGTTCTTGATCTTCTCGTATGCTTCAGGACGCTGATCCTTGTTCCAGAGAACCATGCAAATCGGCGTCCCGGTTGTCTTTCCTTCAAAGACTCCGCTCAAAATCTCGACTTGGTCGGACTCCTTGCGCGACGTGGTCACGGCACTTTGTCCCGGTCGGCGTCGGTCAAGCTCATGCTGAATATACGCGGTATCAACCGGCAACCCCGGTCGCACGCCATCAATAACAACACCGATTGCCCTGCCATGGCTCTCGCCGAATGTCGTGATGCGAAACGAACCGCCTAGAGTATTGCCAGCCATTGAAGTTGGATTTGGGATGTGAGAATTAGAGTTTAGGGTCTGGGGTGTGAAGGTTCTGCGGCTTCTTTTGGCCGAGTTTTTCGAACTCATCCCAGAACCGCGGAAACGACTTCTTCACACACTCAGGGTTTTCAATTTTGACTCCCGGAACGCGAAGGCCGATAAGGGAAAAGCTCATGGCAAGACGATGGTCTTCGTATGTATCAAGTTGGGCTCCATGGAGCGGCACAGGATGGATGTCGAGCCCGTCGTCGCGAAGAGAGACCTCTGCACCGAGTTTGCGCAACTCTGTCGCAAGCGCTTGAAGCCGATCTGATTCCTTGTATTTGAGTTGGGCGACATTTCGGATGTGAGTATCGCCGTCAGCGAATAACGCAACAACTGCAAGAGTCGGAACTACATCGGGCATTGAATTCATATCAATGTCCAGACCATGCAATTCCTTCCCCCTTCTCATCTTCACGCCTCCGGCCTCCTCAACCACCGTGCATCCCATCTTCCCGAGCGCCGGCATGAAACGGGCATCCCCCTGTTTTGAGGCGCTTCTGAGTCCATTGACGAACACATCTCCTCCGGCAATCGCAGCAGCAGCGAGAAAGTATGAAGCCCCCGACGCATCCGGCTCGACCGAAAATTCCGTTGCCCTGTATCGCTGGCCGGCTCTTACTACGAACCGCCCGTATTCGGAATTCTGCACTTCGATGCCGAAGTGCCGCATCACATCAAGGGTCATGTCGACGTATGACAGAGACGTCTGCTTGCCTTCGATTCGAATTTCGACATCGCCTGCTGCATACGGCGAGACCATGAGCAGCGACGAGAGGAACTGCGAGCTTTTGTCCCCGTGAAGCGTCACGAGACCGCCGTGTAGCGAACCGCCTCTGACTTTGTAGCGAGGAATGATCCCCGCTGCGTCGACATGTATGCCAAGCGATCGCAACCCTTCGACCAGGTCGTTGATCGGCCGCTCGGCCATTCTTTGATGCGCCTCAAAAATCACATCCCCTTCTGCAACTCCGGCAAGTGAAAGCAAAAACCTTAGAGTGGTTCCGGCATTTCCAACCGGGATCGGAAATTTTGGCGCGTAGAGCCGGCCACCTGTGCCTGCAACTACGAGAGAACCATCGAGTTTTCTCACCAGAACGCCAAGCTGATTCAGTCCATTGGCCATGAGCGCCGTGTCATCGCTGTCAGACGCACTGCGGATGACCGACTCCCCACGCGCCAGCGCTGCGCAGACTAATGCCCGGTTGGTTATGCTCTTGGAGCCGGGGATGTCTATGCTTGCGCTCACCTGAGTTACCGGCCTTATTTCCCTGACTGTTCCCACGAACAAGAAGCGTTGTTGATTATGATTTCAACTGTCGGGATAGCACACGTCGCATGACCCGCCGATCCGGCACCGTCCCGGAATACAGCTCGAATTGAAGCGCGGCTTGATTCAAGTACATCTCTGTCCCGGATATCGTCCGTGCACCCATACTGATTCCATCTTTCAAGAGCTTTGTCACCGGCGGGTTGTACACGGCATCGAGAACGACCTTATTCCTGAGGATTGTCCTCGGGACCGGCGAGACATGGATATTCGGAACCATGCCGACCGGTGTCGCGTTGACGAGAATATCGAATTCATCCCCTTCAACGTCCTCGATCGAAATCTGCTGAACGCATTCACCTTCTGCCGAGGCCATCAACTCCCTGACAAGCCTGTGTGCCCTGGATTCCGTTCGGTTTGTAGCGAGAACCTTCGCCCCCCTGTGAAGAGCTTCATACACAATTGCCCTGGCGGCACCCCCGGCGCCAATAATCAGCACGCGCTTTCGGTTCACTTTCATGACACGTTCGATCGCATCCAACGCTCCCACCGCGTCGGTGTTCGTGCCAACGAGCTTTGTGCCCCGACGCATCACAGTGTTCACCGCTCCAATTTGTCTGGCAGTCGGGTCAATGTCATCCAGGTGCTTGAGTATCTGCTCTTTGAACGGGATCGTCACACTGAATCCATTGAGCACCGGCGCAATGTGCTTCATGAACTTTTGGAGGTTTGAAACGAGAAACCTGCCGTACACTGCATCCTGGGAAGCGATCCTAAACAACGGATTGTGGAGATAAATCCCCTTACTTTGTTTCAACGGATTTCCAAGCACACCAAACACCCTTGTCCGGCGCGAAAGCTTGTCGGCCCCATAGAGTCCTTTCAATTCCCGCGCTGGGATTTGCCCGGGCGCCGCAGCCACTCCATTCTCCGGAACCGCATAGGTCGCCCATCCTCCGAACTTCCTGTACAAGACTCTGCTCGCTTCACCGTACTCTCCCATTGCTATTCCTATCGCTCTGCAATTGTCTGCCCTCGCAAGCTCAAGGAAGTCCATGGCATACCGAATCTGGAAAGCGTCCGTCGCCGGGTACGCAAGCTTGATCACATCTGCCCCCGATGCTCGCATTGCCCCATACAGCCGCTGCACGTTGAACCTCTGATTGCCGAACAGGTGTCGCGAGACGATGACTTTAGGGCCGTACTTCCATTCGACGAATTCCTTCACGACAGCGGCGCCGGCCTTCAGTTCAACATCAACGTATTTGGCCCCCATCATTCCCGCTGCTTTCAAGATCTCAAGCCTCTTCCACTCCGGGCCCCGGAAGCCACCTCCTTCCCATGCAGGCCTGCAGGTCGCGATGACGTCCTTCCGCGTTGCATTGAGCAGTCGTCGGATATCTGGACGCAACATCAAATCAAGCCGAAGTTCGAACATGTCGGCAAACCGCGCAGACTTCCTCATCTGCGCAAGAGCCGCTCTCATAGTAGGTCCTGTGATGGAGACGATGATCATAGATTCTGCACGGGCACTATGACTCAAGCCTTGAGATCAAGGGAACAGCTATGTCGACAAAGGTCTGCAATAGGACCTTCAATTGAGCAACCCAGATTCACGCTTGCATCGCAACTATGACGCTTCAGGACAGGCATTGTTTCACACGACTCGTGAGGAAAGTGAGTCCACTATAAACCGCGTTGGCACCTCAACACCAACCACGGAATGTCCGATCCCTTTCAGCAAGACGAACTTCGTCGCGTTTGCCTCCGACTTTTTGTCCATGCCAAGGGCCGCAGAGAACCTGCTTTTGTGTCTGATGCGAGGAACCTTCGTGGGCAGTTTCAACGCCCGCAAGAGATTGACAATTCGACGGTAGTCACGCCGGTGCAGCAAACCCATGGTGACTGCAATCTTCGATTCGGCAACAAGTCCAAGGGCAACTGCGACCCCATGCTTAACTTCGTAATTCGTTGCCGCCTCAAATGCGTGCCCAAGAGTATGGCCAAGATTCAACACCTTGCGCAAACCCGTATCGAGTTCATCTTTCCCGACAACTGCAGCCTTGAGGCCGACAGACTGTGAAATCACATGCGAGAGGAGCGATGCATTGCTCTTGGTAACCAATGATGCCTTCCGCTCGATCTCCCGAAAGAATCGCGCATCCAGCGCTGCGGCTATTTTTACTACTTCAGCAAGACCGTTCCTGAATTCCACAGCCGGCAGTGTCCGCAAGACCCCGGGATCAATGTACACTGCTGCCGGCTGGTGAAACGCACCGATGAGGTTCTTCCCATAGTGATGGTCGATGCCAACTTTGCCTCCGACACTGCTGTCTACCTGCGCCAGCAACGTTGTGGGAACCTGGACATACTCCACCCCGCGAAGGACTGTTGCGGCAACAAAACCGGCTACATCTCCGACAACTCCGCCTCCGAGGGCAATAATGAGACAATCGCGGCGGATGCCAAGGCCGAGCAGGGCTGTTTGAAGTGAAAAGTAGGTCTCGGCGTTCTTCGACTTCTCACCGGCAGGAAAATCCAATAGCCAGGCGTCCCAACCGTCGGCCGAGAACGCCTTCAGAATCCGGCTTCCGTAAAGGCGTCTCACATTCGAGTCTGTGATGATGAAGACCTTCCGCCCCCTCCATTTTTCCAGGATTAATGTGGGAAGTTGATCAAAGAGTCCTTGTCGGATCAGGATCGTGTAGGATCTGCCGGGGCGGTCCGGGATTTTGACGCGGGTCAGCGTGTTCATTCAATACTGAGGGTGTTGAATTCTTCAAACAAAAAACCTCCACCGTTGCTGGTAGAGGTTGTCAACTATTGTTCGGGATTCACAATAAAGTCACACGGTTCACTCCACCAGTCATCTAAGATGCCGGTACCAGAAAAAGTGGTGATATGGAGTGAAGTAAGTCATGAGCATCACACCCTTGCATAATACGCGTTGCAGTTTTCAAAGTCAAGGCCAGCCTTTGGAAGTCCCATTCAGGTTTCGTATCTTGCTCTTGTTTCCTCACACGCCGACCGCGATTGGAAAAACAGCACGTTCGGATCCTTTTCGATTCCATCGCCCATCGATACGATCTGCTCAACCATCTCTTGAGCGCGGGAGCGGATCTTTATTGGCGTCGCCGCGCCGTTCGGCACCTGCAGGATATCGCACCCAAACGGATTCTCGATGTCGCTACAGGGACCGGTGACTTCGCTGTTGCAGCCCTCAAGCTCCGCCCTGAAAAGGTGATTGGTATCGACATTGCCGAGGGAATGCTCAAGCGGGGACGGACGAAACTACAGAAGATGGGACTCAACTCCCTTGTGACTCTGCAGACCGGCGAAGCCGAGGCCTTAACATTTGAGACCGGAAGCTTCGACGCCGCAATTGTTGCTTTCGGAGCGAGGAACTTCTACCAGCTTGAAAAGGGCCTCGCAGAAATGCACCGGGTTTTGAGACCGGGGGGGAGGATCGTCGTGCTCGAATTCTCACGTCCGCGACAATTCCCCTTCAAGCAAGTATATCTCTTCTATTTCCTGAACCTTCTCCCGTTCATCGGAAGGCAGGTTTCGAGAAGCACGTACGCATATAGATACCTCCGCGACACGGTCATGAGCTTCCCCGATGGGAACGATTTCCTTGCAATACTTCAAAGTATAGGATTCGTTGAGACGGTCGAAGAGCGGCTTACGTTCGGAATTGCCACGGTGTACAGCGGTACCAAGAAATAGTATCCAAGGACCCCCATGCCAGACAGAGTGATACGCGTCGGTCACAGCCCGGATCCCGACGACGCCTTCATGTTTTATGGACTTGCGAGCGGAAAAGTGAAGCTGGAAGGGATACAGATCGAACACCTCCTTGAGGACATTGAGTCACTGAATGAGCGTGCGATGCGGGCCGAACTGGAAGTGACGGCCATCTCTGCCCACGCTTTCCCTTACATCGCAGACAGCTACTGGGTCATGAAAACCGGCGCAAGTATGGGAGAAGGGTATGGGCCCGTCATTGTCTCGCGCAGATACACATCACTCAATGAGCTCCACGGAAAGACGGTGGGGACCCCGGGGCGGTTGACAACCGCGACGTTGTTGTTCAAAATATTCACCGATGGCATACGAAACACAGACATGCCATTCGACAAGATCATGGACGCTATCGACAGCGGTGCTGTTGATGCGGGACTTCTCATCCATGAGGGACAGATCACCTATCAGTCCCTCGGATATCACAAGGTACTGGACTTCGGTGAGCTCTGGTTGAAGGAAACGAAGGGCCTGCCGCTGCCATTGGGACTTGATGTTGTGCGCAGGGACATGGGAAAAGAGCTGGCCCACACGCTCTCACGGGGATTAAAAGAGAGCATCGCGTACGGGCATGAGCATAAGGATGAATCCATTCCATATGCACTCAGGTGGGGGCGAGGGATCGACCGAAAGCTCGGTGAGAAATTTGTGGAGATGTACGTGAGTGATCTGACAGTTGACATGGGGCAGAGAGGGAAGCAAGCATTGGAATTCCTTTTCCGGAAAGCGTACGAGAGGGGGGTAATCCCAAAAGTGCGGCCCGTGGACCTGTATTAGGGCCCCTGTCCATCAGCTCATCTGTCGTAGAAGCAACGCCATCCCTTGAAACACCGGCACACATGCGCTGGCACCAGTAGAAAGCTTGAAAACTCTGGCAGGCAAGGGTCGGCCGCAAGGAGATCGCCGTCATCCACAGGTTTGCCTACCCGCTCTCTTTGGCCCCTCGTTGGGCCGAAGCGAATGCTGAGTCACAGACATCGGGCCCCTCACGGGGCCCTGCTTGAGAGGTACAGACATTGGGCCCCTCACGGGGCCCTGCTTGATCTCATGACAATTGACACCGTGTAGTTGGCTTCAGTTCCCTCCCTTTGGGGCCCTTGCTTTGCACCGACCCGTCCACCCCGTAGGGGTGTTATGTCTGTAACCGTGCACCAACCTCACAAGCCAAGCGCTCCGTCAGGAGTGCAATGTCCCACGCACCGCTGCCTCGTAATGGAAAAGTTGCTTCGACGGATCGTGCACGTGGTCGGTGGTGATGCTTGACTCCATTCAGCAAACTTTTGCCTTAGCTTTTGAATCAAGCCTTCTCCGATCATCTTGGATTCTACACCACAAGTTTTTCCCTAAAGCCGTAGATGATCCTACATAATAATAAGAATCTCACACTCGAATTCGCCTGCTCGCTGCCTTGCGCAGGCGATTCATCAACGCACTCCCAATTGCTTCCTCCGAAAATCCCTGGCACAGTATCGCCGAAACATTTCGCCTGTCAAGGGTTCGAAACGCATCGAAGAGCCGGTTTGCGGCGCTCGCAGCTCCCGACGTCCCAAGCGAGACGAAATGGTATTTCGAAAACGCCGCACCGGCTGGTCCCTCGGCCATGACGCCCACCCGCATTCCTTTCCCGCTCAATTGCTCCGCGTATGTCTTCATCGCGCGAAGCGCCGGTTTCGCTTTCCCCTCAAACAACACCACTTCCGCCTTCGGCGCATAGTGCCTGTATTTCATCCCAGGCGATGCGGGACGAAGGTGCGTGGTTCGCGCCACGCGGATGCGCATGTGTAGCACCTCCTCCAGTTGTTCACGTGTGACACCGCCAGGCCGGAGGATGACCGGCATTCTGTGCGTTATATCGAGCACCGTTGATTCGACGCCGATCTTGCAGGGACCGCCGTCCAAAATCGCCGCGATTTTGCCGTCAAGGTCTTCACCGACATGCTGCGCGGTGGTGGGGCTCGGTGCCCCCGAGAGATTCGCCGAAGGCGCAACGATCGGCACGCCCGCCTCCCTCAACAGGGCACGCGCAATTGGATGGTCGGGAAAACGAATCGCAACAGTGTCAAGTCCCGCAGTGACAACATCCGACACGCGATCTGACTTCTTCAGAACCATGGTGAGCGGACCAGGAAGGAAGTGCTCCGCCAGAACCCAGAACATCACCGGAATCGAGCGAGCAAGGATCCATGCCTGGTCAAGAGACCAGACGTGCACGATCAGGGGATTGTCCTGAGGTCGCCCCTTGACGCGAAAGATGTCCTTCACTGCCCGTATGCTGAACGTGCTCGCACCGAGGCCGTAGACGGTCTCCGTCGGAAATGCGACGAGCCCGCCCCCGCGGATGAGTTGGGCCGCCGTGCGTATGTTTCGCGCCCGGACCGGGCCGGATGTCTTCAGGAATTTTGTCTTCATCTTCAACACTCGTACATGCCATGACCCCCACGAGAGCAGAACAGGAGTCTGGGAATTGAACGACAAGAACGGATCCGAGGAAGAGCAGGAACAGTGCGGAAACGAGGTGCAGGCCGCACCCCGTCACTCACTCAGCGGGGGCTCCCATTATGCTGCTGCCACCTTCTCAAGGGGGTGAACGCGGAGTATCTCATACAGCGTTGTGCGCTGCGCGGCAGCAAAGCCCGCGTCGTGGATGAGCTCGATGCACTCTTCGGTGTTCGATTTATTAACGAAGTTAGCGGCAGCGTGTACATTCTCCTCGAGCAGCGTCCCCCCGAAATCATCAGCTCCGAAATGGAGTGCAATCTGTCCGATCTTTTTCCCTTCCGAGAACCAGGAAGCCTGAATGTGCGGAAAGTTGTCAAGGTAAACCCGCGCGATGGCGATCATCTGAAGATAGCGGGTCGACGTGGCATAATGAGGGATGATTCTTTCCAGGGGCGTATTGCCGGGCTTGAAGCTCCACGGCACAAACGCCGTGAAGCCATGGTATTCATCCTGCAGTTGCCGGACTGATTCGAGGTGCTCAATGATGTCCTCGTGCTTTTCCAGGTGTCCATACATCATCGTCGCGGTAGACTTGAAGCCGATTTTATGCGCTTCGCGCATCACATTGAGCCAGTCGGCGCTCGTTCCTTTCAGATGGCTGATTTTTCTTTTGACGCGGTCCGACAAGATCTCAGCGCCTCCGCCAGGGAGGCTTCGCTGTCCTGCATCCCAGAGCATCTGCAACACTTCGGGAACGGTCGAACCCGACACAGCGGCCATCCCGATGACCTCGGATGTCGAGTAGAAATGCGGAGTCACACCAGGGACTTCCTTTACCGTCCGCTCCACCATCTCGACATAGTACTCGAGAGGGAGAGCGGGATGCACACCTCCCTGGAGGAGAATGGTGGTCACTCCCTGTGCAGCGGATTCCTTGAACTTCTTGAGCATTTCGTCAACGGTATACGTGTACTCACCAGCCTCGCCGGGATGTCGATAGAACGCACAGAAGATACAATCCACGTTGCAGATGTTGCTGTAGTTGGGATTCGTGTCAACGACAAAAGTGACCTGAGGTTCGGGATTGGTCTGAAACCGTATCTCATTCGCAAGATCTCCGAGGTCGAGCAAATCGGCCTTTTGAAGGAGAAATAGACCTTCCTCGCGCGCCAGTCGTTTGCGTTCGCGTATCCTTCGATAGATTTCAGCCAGTTGCATGCCAGACCAAGAGGTTAGTTACTTATCGACTTCAATTTCAATTTCCTCTAGTAGTCCGCGGAATACGGTCATTGCCTTCCGCTCGCGCTCACCAAGGCGGTAGTTGAACCCAGCCAGGTATTCCTGTGTTTCGGGATCTGTCAGCCCGATCGACCTGCCATGTTTTCCAGCAATCGCAATGAAGTCCTCTTCCGATGTTTCGAGAGACAAGGCGAGAATCTCACGAAGCTCTATCTTCGTCTCCTCAGGCAGCGATTTTTTCATTGCCCATGCAGCAAACACAAACGGAAGCTTCTGCCAGTCGTACCATTCTGTCGCGAGATCGAAAGCGAGCTCAAAGCCATCGAGGCCGTACTTGTTCCTGCGCAGAGCCTCATCGCCAATCAACAGCACGGCATCATACGCGGAACAATCATTCACACCTGCATGGAGTCGTTCGAAGTGTGCGCGCACATGGTACTTTCTCTCGAACAATACCTTCAAGAGCATGACTGAGGTTGCTGTGTCGTCGGTGACACCGATCGTTTTATCCTGCAGGTCCGCCCAGCCCTCCTTTGAGAAGAGCATGACGCTCTTCACCTGGTCGCGTGTGGCAATGCACCAGCCCATGAGCTCCATCGACTCTTCCTGTCGGAAATAGTCCATCAACGAGAAGAGTCCCGCATCGATCTGTTGCCGCTGGCTCAATAAACCCATACGGCGCGGAACAACTGGTAAGATTCTGAACTGCCGCTTTTCAAAATTCGAATAGAACGGAACAGAATTGAGATACGGAATTTTCCCGATCACATTCTCCGTGTAGATACTGAGAGCATTGTAGAAGGCATCCCTCTCCACCGGAATCTTCCCGGCATCCTTGATGATCTTGATGATCTGGTTTTTCGCCAGCTTCATCGGGCTCACCGCACCGGCATCGTGGGCTATCCGCTCCCCGCCAACGGTACCGTCAATGTCATCGGCCCCAAAGTTGAGTGCGACCGCCGCCACTTCTTCCGTTAACATCACCCAGTAGGCCTTGATATGAGGGAAGTTGTCGAGCATGAGCCGCGAAACGGCAATTGTCTTGAGGTCGTCGATGGCCGAGGTGAAATGGTTCCTGGGCTTAATGCCCGTGTCGCCGGGCTGGAATGCCAGAGGGATAAACGTCAGGAATCCTCCGGTTTCATCCTGCGCGTCACGCAACTTTATCATATGCATGACCCGCTCCTCAAGCGTCTCGACGTGTCCGTAGAGCATCGTGGAGTTGCTCGGGATCCCGAGTCTGTGTGCCGCTTTGTGCACATCAAACCACGTCTTTGAGCCGATTTTCTGGTTGAAGATAAGCTTGCGCACACGCTCAGAGAAAATCTCAGCCCCTCCGCCCGGCATCGTACGGAGTCCGGCCTTCTGAAGCTCGCGCAGCACATCCTCGATCGACATTCTGAACTTTTTGTGGAAAAAGTCGATCTCGACAGCTGTAAACGCCTTAATATCGGTGTTCGGGAATTTCTCTGAGACGGACCGGACGATATCCACGTACCGTTCCCACGGCCAATCAGGAGGCATACCGCCCGTGATGTGCACCTCGTGAATCTCCGGCGAGAGCTTGCCGAGAATCTCTTCGGTGGTCATCTCGTATGCATCGGGCTCACCTTTCTTCGTTGCGAAATTACAGAACTTACACGAAAGGATACAGACGTTCGTGTGTTCGATCTTCTGGTTCAACACAAAATAGACCGCGTCGCCGTTTTTCTGCTGCTGGACAGCATGGGCCATCTTCCCGAGCGAAATCAGATCATCCGTGCGGTACATCGTGAGACCGTCCTCAAGGGTCAGCCGTCCCCCGCGCTGGACCTTATCCCAGACCGGGATCAGGGATTTGTCTCTAAAATGTATGTCTGAACCCATATATGCGAACCTTGATGATTCCCAATTCTCGATTGACAATTCTCCATTGTTCTTTCATTTCCAGTAGCTCTCCCACCGTTCTTCCACTCGCTTCTTCACCCCATCAACCATTTTCAGCGGCTTGGGATAACCTTCTTTCCATGTCGCATCGATACCCATGATGCCCTTGTAAACCGGACTAATTCCAATGAGCTTCTGTTCCGTGAAAACGATGTCGCGCTCGCAATCGAAGCGGGTGAATATTCCCCAAATATAACTCTCCTTGTCTCGTATATCAACATCCCCGCTTACCGCCGCGACCAATCTGATTCCACTCAGTTCTGTGTGCTTCACGAGTTTCTCAACGACGGGCATCCCCTGCCCGCTGACTTTCACCAACAACAGCGCGTCGTGCACGAGGCTCAGATCGGTGATGCGATGATCAAGCTGCTTGAGGTGCATAATTTGATCGGCTCGCCGCTCGATTGAGCTTGCCGATCTCGGTGCCTCCTCCGGACGCTGCTTTCTTGTTGCATCGACAATCATCTTACTTCCGAGGTTCATTGTGAAGCTTGTGAAATCGAGCGTATCGAGGGGCACACGCGGGATCATGACGAAATCGTAGTGCGGGTCGAAATGATCGCGCACCTGTTTCATCACCTCGTCGAAGTTCTTCACATTTACACCCTCTGACACGAGCATGATGCATTTCGTGAGGGCGAGCTGCGACAAGCCCATCAGTCCGAGGGCCGTTTTCATCGACTCCTTTGCATACCGCTGGTCGACAGCCACCACCAGGAGATTGTGAAACCCCGCCTCGTAGTACGCCCACATGTCCGTGATTTCTGAATGGATCAGTTTGACCAACGGACCAAGGATGTATTGCGTCGCGTCCCCCAGAAATCTATCCTCCATGGGAGGGATTCCGACGACGGTTGCCGGATAAACGGGATTTCTCCGGTGGGTGATTCTTGTCAAACGGAAGATTGGAAATTCTGCGGCATGAGAGTAATGTCCGAAGTGGTCCCCGAACGGACCTTCCATTCTCCTCTCCTTCGGCGGCACGACTCCCTCAAGAATGAACTCGGCACCTGCCGGCACCCTGATAGAAATTGACTTGCCTTTCACGAACGCGGTTCGCTTCCCGCGCAGGAACCCTGCGAACATCGCTTCATCTATGTTCTCCGGCAATGGTGCAACGGTCGCAAGCAGCAACGCTGGATCGGTCCCCAGGGCAACTGCAAGTTCAAGCGGTCGCCCGAGCTTCTCCGCCTGGTAGAAGTGGAAACCTCCGCCCTTTTGAATCTGCCAGTGCATTCCGGTGGTCTGTTTATCGAAGACATGCATCCTGTACACACCCATGTTTCGCTTGCCGGTGCGCGGGTCGTACGTGATCACTTGCGGCAGTGTGATGAATCTTCCACCGTCCTGAGGCCAGCAGGTCAGAACGGGAAGCTCGTCCAGGTTCGGTGCTTCAACAATCTCCTGTGAAAGGGCTGACGCCGAAGATCGCGTCGGTGCCGAGAGGAATCGTCTGATAAGCGACTTATGCTTGAGAAATGATGAAGGGGCAGGTGGAAACACATCACTCAGGAACTGTATCAGCTCCTCCCCGAGCTGCTGTGGGTGCTTTCCGAGTGCGAGCTCGCACCGTCGGTCGCTGGCCATGGCATTGATGACGACCGGATACTTCGAGCCCTTGACGTTTTCAAACATGAGCGCCGGTTTCTTTTCCTTGATGGCGCGGGTCGCTATCTCCGTGATCTCGAGATATGGATCTACATCGAGCGCAACCCGATGCAGCTCTCCGGCCTTTTCAAGGTAGCGGGCGAAGTCGCCGAAAGAATGAAAGTGCATAAGAGTGATGGTACACTGACACTAATTGAGCTTCACTGATTGACTACTCTGTGGTCATCTCCAATCCTTTTGTACATATCTCCCTTCGTTCCTTCGTTTTGGAGCACTGGCGCACTGTTCTCTTCATCACTCAAACTCCGCTGCTCTCCACCCTTTCGCCGTTCTGATTCCAAGCTGGATGAGGAGCCTGTCGGTAAAGGCACCTACGTACTCGTCGAACGTCTTTGGCACGAAGTACAGCGGCGGAGAGATGGGCATAATGACCGCACCATAACCGGAGAGCCGGGCGCATTGTTCAAGCGAAACAGTCGACATTGGTGTCTCCCGAACGCAGACGATGAGCTTGTAGCGCTCTTTCAGGCAGACCTGCGCGGTGCGCGTAATAAGGGTATCCCCTATTCCAGACGCAATCTTGCCGATCGTGGATGTGGATGCCGGGAGGATCACAAAAGCATCAAACCGGTTTGACCCCGATGCGGTCGGAGCAGTAAGGTCGTCGTCAGAGAAGGTGCGTTTGATGTACGGCGTCAGATCCTTCTCACTCATATTTAACTCATCACGCAACAAAACCTTGCCCCACTTGCTAACAACCAAGTATTTGTCGGCCGTACACTTCCTCAGAAAGTCAAGCGCGTAGACCGCTCCCGACGAGCCCGTGATTCCGACCACGACTTTCATACGTATATCCCGATGACAACCGTTGCTAAGACACACACTCCTGCCACAGCATTGATCTTGAAGAACGCCAACTCGACATCTTCGGCCTTCTTTTGCTCAAGGTAAAGCAAGTATCCGGTCAGAAGGAGAAAAGGGAGAGCGATGAGAGAAAACACCGAATAGAAAAAAAGGACCACAAGCAAGCCGAACGCAACCGCATGAAAGCAGGCGGAGTACCGGAGGGCACGCACCCGACCAAACCTGGCCGGGAACGAATAGAGGGACTCCTTCTTGTCAAAGTCCTCATCGAGTGTCCCGTAAATGATATCGAATCCCGCCACCCAGAAGAGTGTGAACAACGAAAGTAACGCCGGTGCCATGAGATTGTTGAACGATGGCGAGACTGCAAACCATCCTCCGAGTGGACCCATAGCCAGCCCAAGCCCAACTCCGAAATGCGCAAGAGGGGTATATCGCTTCATTGTCGGATATATGATGAAGATAGCAAGCGGTATAGGTGACATGAGAAAACAGAAATCCGAGATAAAGTAAGCAGAGACGAGATACAGTGCCAGACCTGCAATCATAACCCAGGACGCTTCCCACAGCGTTATCCTTCCACTGGGTAGGTCGCGCGACGATGTCCGCGGATTGCGTGAGTCGATTCGCCAATCCATAATGCGGTTGATCGCGAAGGCCACTGTCCGGGCCCCCGTCGCCGCTGTTAGAATGAGAATGAGCACCCGCAACGATGGGATTTCATTCCTGGACGCCAGCAACACCCCGCTGTAAATCAGCGGCAGCGAGAAAAGGGTGTGCTCGATTTTGACGAAGGAAAAAAACCTCTTCACTATAAGGGTCCTCGGCAGATTACGGATTAGAGGTTGGCATCCTCTGCGAGATAAGCCTCTCTATCATCCTTGACATAGAAAGGTGTGTCGTGGGTGTTCAAAACACCCTGAATGAACCTGAAAGTTTTCTTACAGACTAGACTGCTTCGTCAGCGAGTGACCTACATTCAAACATCAATTCAAGATGCTCGATACTTTCTTGAGCCGACGCATAAGCACGATTAAGATATTGGAGGAACTCGTTCTTGTGCCTGCGGAGGCAGTGACCTTCGACGATTTGGGCCGGTACTGATTTCGAAGACCGACGAATCTGGCTACCCTATTCATACAATTCGTACTTTGGCAGTTTCAGAGTGAGAGCATGAACCTCGATCGCCAAGCGGTGCGCCAATTGATAGATCTCCAGCTTCTTAAACCCCTCATCGATCACTCTTGGTCACCTCCTTCATTTCTAATCCGTAATCTGTAATCCGAGATCAGTAGTCGTCTCGCTGGACCCTCGTGCTCATTCCCACTCTATTGTCGCCGGCGGTTTGGAACTCACATCGTACACCACGCGGTTGATTCCGCGCACTTCATTGGTGATGCGAGAAGAGATGCGGCCGAGAACGTCGTGCGGAATCCGGAACCAGTCGGCGGTCATGCCGTCGACGCTCGAGACAGCTCGAATGGCTGCCGTGTACTCGTACGTTCGCTCGTCTCCCATCACGCCCACCGACTTCACGGGAAGGAGAACGACGAAACCCTGCCATATACTCCGGTACAAATTCGTTTTCTTCATTTCTTCAACAAAGATCGCATCAGCATCCTGCAACAGTCTCAGCCGTTCCGCAGTGACCTCTCCGAGAATCCGGACCGCAAGGCCAGGACCAGGGAACGGGTGTCGCCAGACGAGCTCGTCGGAAAGTCCAAGCTCTTTTCCAACGGCACGTACTTCGTCCTTGAACAGCTCACGAAACGGCTCGATCAGCGTCAGGTTCATTTTTTTCGGGAGTCCGCCGACGTTGTGATGTGTTTTGATGGTGACCGACGGCCCCCTAAACGAAGTCGATTCGATTACGTCGGGGTAGAGCGTTCCCTGGCATAGATATTCGACGCCACCGCGCTTCTTTGCTTCCGCTTCAAAAACCTCAATGAACAGGTTCCCGATGATCCTTCGCTTCTGCTCAGGATCGGTGACTCCCTTGAGTTTCCCAAGGAACTGGTTAGTCGCGTCGACATAATCCAGATTGACCTTTATGGTGTCGCGGAAGGTTTTCAACACCTGCCCGCTCTCGCCTTTGCGCATTAACCCATTGTTGACGTGTATACAGAAAAGCTGGTCACCGATGGCCCTGTGCAGAAGCACAGCGGCAACCGATGAATCAACACCGCCACTGAGCGCCAAGATGACTTTGCCGTTTCCGACCTTCTTCCTGATTTCCGCGATAGTGTTTTCAACAAACGACATCGCGCTCCATCCTCCTTTGCATCCGCAGATCCTGTAAAGGAAGTTGTTGAGAACAATAATCCCTTTCGGTGTGTGAACCACCTCAGGATGGAACTGGACGCCATAGATCTTTTTCTGCGGATTTCTGATCGCACAGATAGGCGCGTTGCCGGTGTGCCCGATCGGCTCAAATCCAGGCGGTATCCTTGTGAGATGGTCGCCATGACTCATCCACACAGTCGTGCGAGATTGAACTCCCACATTGGATCCCTGGCCGTTGGAGCCAAATCCCGCAAAGAGGTCGGACTGGTCGTCGATTGTCAGCTCGGCATGGCCGTATTCGCGGCGCGCCGCCTTATCCACCTCACCACCGAGCTGGTGGGCGATCAGCTGCAATCCGTAGCAAATGCCAAGGATGGGAACCCCGAGATCGAAAAGTGCCGGTGAAGATATAGGGGCACCCTTTTCGTAGGTACTGTGAGGGCTGCCTGAGAGGATGATCCCCTTTGGCTTGAGCTCTTGGATGCGTTCGAGGGAAATATTAAAGGGATGAAGCTCCGAATACACGCCTGCCTCGCGAACCCTGCGTGCGATCAACTGAGAGTACTGGGAACCGTAATCGAGGATGAGAATGATCTCTGAATGGATCATGCAATGGGCTGGGGTCTAGTCCTAAAACACAAATATAGCAAATCCCGCCCTTTTCTACAACGAACAGGGCGAAGCAGCACGAACGAGGCAAAAACCCAGGTTCTGTCTCCCGCGCTCCCGGCATTCTCACTGATGCGAGCCTCTCTCGAATCGCAGCAGCATGGTTCTCTCCAACAGCGTCCTCACTTCGTGCGAGATGCAGAAGTCCTTTTTTTCAGCAAGAACTTGCTCAGCACGTCGACCAGGTCCGGCTTCGTCGTCTCCTCCAACGAGTATTGAACGCGGACGGTGGGTTTGTCAATACGGATTATCCGGCGAAGATCAATAGGCGTGCCAATTACGACTGCATCGCACGGAGTTCTGTTGATCGTCGTTTCGAGATCCTTGATTTGTTTGCTGCCATACCCCATGGCAGGCAAGACGGGACCCGTCTTTGGATATCTCGCGTAAGCATCAGCAATCGACCCGACCGCGTACGGTCGCGGATCAATGATTTCTGCCGCCCCGTACTGCTTTGCAGCGATGGTTCCTGCGCCGAAGGACATCTCTCCGTGCGTGAGGGTCGGTCCGTCTTCAACGACCAATACCCTCTTTCCTCGTATTATGTCTTCATCATCAACGGTGATTGGCGAAGCTGCCTGGATGATGAGGGCATGGCTGTTGATCGAGCGGACATTTCGGATAACGGTATCGATATTCTCACGCGATGCTGAATCGACCTTGTTCACGACAATCACGTCGGCAAGGCGGACGTTCGTTTCGCCGGGATAGTACGAGAGCTCATGACCGGGCCGGTGAGGGTCCACCACAGTAATCGTCAGGTCCGGCACATAGAACGACATATCGTTGTTCCCTCCGTCCCACACAATCACATCGGCTTCCTTTTCGGCCTGTCGCAAAATGACTCCATAATCGACTCCGGCGTAGATGACCGTCCCCTCAACAATATGCGGCTCAAACTCTTCCATCTCCTCTACCGTGCATTTGTATTTGCGGAGGTCCGCAATCGAAGCATATCGCTGCACAGTCTGTTTCACCAGGTTTCCATACGGCATCGGGTGTCGGACGGCCACGACCTTCTTGCCGAGGCTTCTCAAATAGCTGCACACTTTGCGGGAAGTCTGACTCTTGCCCGATCCAGTGCGCGCCGCAACCACGGCGATCACCGGCACCGATGACTTCAACATTGTAAGCCGCGCGCCAAGCACCTTGAAAGCGGCCCCATGCGTCATCGCGAGCGAAGCCCGCTCCATTACGTACTGGAATGGCACGTCCGAGTACGAGAACACAACTTCGTCGACACGAAGTTTTTCGATCAGACTTGGAAATTCCGATTCGGAATAGATCGGAATGCCTTTCGGATAAAGCCGACCCGCCAGCTTGGAGGGATATTTTCTGCTATCGATGTTCGGAATTTGTGTCGCGGTGAAGGCGACCACTTCGTGCGTCCTGTCATCACGATAGACCGTATTGAAGTTGTGGAAATCCCTTCCCGCGGCACCCATGATGAGAACTCGTGTTCGTGACATCCAACCTCCCGTTTAAGAATTGCAGATAACGATGTGGACTGCGCTCACGGCCAATCAACCATTTCAGGGAAAGACTGAATATGAGTACCCGCACCGCCTTCGATGGCCTGCAGCAAGTGTGCAATGTCGGTGATGATTACTTCCTTTCCCCCTCTCTGAAGAAACGTAAGGGCGGCTTGGATCTTTGGACCCATGCTTCCCTGAGGGAACTGACCTTCCGCTAAATACCGTTTGCATTCCTCCTCGGTCAAGCGCGAAACCGCGCGCTGAGTCGGTTTCCTGTAATCGATGTACACACGTTCTACACCTGTGGCAATAGCGAGGACGTCGGCTGCAAGCTGACTGGCAAGGATGGCGGACGTCAGGTCCTTGTCGATGACCGCTTCGACACCCTTGGAAATATCATGGTCATTGAACACAGGCACCCCACCGCCCCCGCCAGCAATTACAACGAATCCCTTTTCCACGCAGGCACGAATTGCATCCAGCTCGATAATCTCTTTCGGCTCGGGCGATGGCACAACCCGGCGAAATTCGCCCGGCGAGTCTTCAACAATCGTCCATCCCAATTCCTTGCGATAACGTTCTGCAACTACTTTATTGTAGAAGGGCCCAATTGGCTTGGTCGGATGAATGAACGCCGGGTCGTTCTTGTCTACAAGGACCTGCGTAACAAGCGAGACCACGGGCACATGGAGATGCTGCTGTTGCATTGCCTGCCACAGCGTATACTGGAGGACGTAGCCGATTTCACCCTGAGTCACAGCAACACAACAGTCATATGGCATGCGATAGGCATATGCAGCGGCGAGCTCAGACCGCGTAAGCGCGGCCCCGACCTGCGGACCGTTGCCGTGCGTGAGAACTACCCTGTGCCCGGCTTTGATCAACTGCACCATCACGTTCGCGGTCTCCATGGCATTCACGAACTGCTGTTCTGCAGTCGCCGGCTGACGAGAATGTATCAAGGCATTGCCTCCGACGGCGAGGAGAACGAGTTTTGACATACTAGTCCTTCAGTATTTCGTACATGATCGCCTTCTGGACATGCAGCCGGTTCTCAGCTTCATGGAACACGACGGAATTCTTCGAGTCAATGATCTCGTCGGTCACCTCTTCTCCCCTGTGTGCCGGCAGGCAATGCATGAAGAGCGCATCACTCCGTGCATGCGAAAACAGCTCACGGTTCACCTGGTACGGACGAAACACTGCACGGCGTAGTTCGGCCTCGGCCTCCTGCCCCATACTGGCCCAGGTGTCTGTATAGATCACGTCCGCTTCGCGCACCGCCTCGATGGGGTCGGTCGTGACCACAAGGGTTGCCCCGCTTCTTTCTGCAAGCTCGCGCGCCCGTGCAACCACTTCCATCCGCGGCGCATACGCCTCCGGCGTTGCGATGAACACTGTGACTCCCAACTTCGTCGCCAACAGCATCAACGAATGAGCGACATTGTTCCCGTCGCCAATGTAACTCAACTTGAGCCTTTTGAGATTCTTCTTGAACTCAATGACCGTGAAAAAATCGGCCATTGCCTGGCATGGGTGCTCATGGTCAGTCAGACCGTTGATCACGGGGATGTCGGCATAGTCAGCAAGCGACGTGCAGATATCGTGACCGAACGTCCGGACCATGATGCCGTCCACCATGCGCTCCAGGTTCTTGGCGACGTCGTACACCGATTCGCGCTTGCCCAGGTTGATATCCGACGGAAGCAGCACAAGCGAATCTCCTCCGAGCTGCTTGATGCCCACGGTAAACGTCGTGCGGGTTCGGAGTGAAGGCTTCTCAAAAATCAGCGCCATCATCTTCCCTTGCAGCGCATTCCTGTATGTCTTCGGATGAGATTTCATCTTTGCTGCAAGACGAAAGATCGTTTGAATTTCACGCGCCGAAAAATCATCGACCGAGACGAAATCCCTGCCACGAAACGAACGGGCTTTCGATTTCCTCTTGCTCGTTTTCAATGGAGTGCTCCTTTCGAATTCTGCCGGTATGTTAACCATCAAAAGGTAGTATATCGGAGGCTTGAGTTCAACAATAGTGCCCAGAGACTGTCAAATAGCATGCCCGCCTATACATGAGTTTAAATGCTGATTTCGAAGAATTCCATCCGCACGGCCACCGTTTTTCTAAGGAATGAGAATTGTGTAGCGCGCACTTCATATTCTCTCTTGTCTACCGACGCAAACCCTTGTATGGTTCAGCAAGAGGATGGTGAACCGGGAACTGAACCCGGGGACATTCGAAACGCACTCTCGATGGACAGAGCCACCCGGGAGGTGTGTATGTGCATCATTGAGAAGCGGGTGCGTTTGTTGAATTCAGGCAACCCCTCTTGCTCAAGTAACGGAATTCCTGTACCATTCAGACGCATCCTTTTCATTGACACCACCCTGGAAGGATCGTCTGATGAAAGTCGCATTCCAAGGCGTCCACGGCGCCTACAGCGAGGCGGCAGCAAAGAAGCTGCTCGGATTGTCATGCCAGACATATCCCCTCGAAACATTCGAAAGGGTTTTTGAGTCGGTGGAGAAGGCTCACGTCGAGCGCGGGATAATTCCGATAGAGAATTCTCTTGCGGGCAGCATCCACCAGAACTACGATCTCCTCCTCTCTCGCCGCCTGCATATTGTCGGTGAAACTTATCTGCGGATTGAGCATGCCCTCTTATGTCACCCCGCTTCTTCGGTCCGTCGACTGAAGTACGTCCGCTCGCATCCACAGGCGCTTGCACAATGCAGCCGATTCTTCGCCCGGCACAAGACACTCACACCTGTCGCGTACTTTGACACAGCTGGCGCCGCAAAATCGTTGGTTGAAAATAAAACACTCGACACTGGCGCCATCGCAAGCGTGTACGCCGCGCGACTCTACGGTCTCATCGTCCTCAAGAACAACGTGGAAGACCAGCCCAACAATTACACCCGCTTCCTTGTCATCAGCAGAAAGCCCTGGCGACCAGGGACCGGCACAGCTTCCAAGAGCAGCATTGCCTTCATCCCGAAGAGAAATGAAGTTGGCGTCCTGTTCAAGATATTGGGCGTGTTTTCACTCCGCGGAATTGATCTCTTGAAAATCGAATCTCGCCCGAACCCACAGTCTCCTTTTGAGTACCTTTTTTACCTCGACCTTCTGGGTAGTTCAAACGAGAAGCAAGTCGCTCGCGCGTTTGACCATCTTCAGGAAATGGTATTGAATTTCAGACTGCTCGGAAGTTACCCGTTGGGAAAAGGAAGGTTTCATGCGAGCGGAAAATGAGGAGGAGGGAAATAGGATGGAGAACGGAGGATGAATTCCTGTATACGGATTTGTGAGGTGAACTTCCGTCGTGTTTTCGATGATTCAACATCATAAGGGTCGAGGTTCTTCATTCAACACTCCCAACCGGTTTCAAAAGCATCACCTTGAACCGATTGCGATCGACGTCGAGTACGACGACGACGCCCCCACACTGCCGACGGTCTTTTATAAGGACACATCAAGAACAATTCTGGCCAAGAATGACAGTCCCGATATCCCGTTCACTTACAGCATAAACCCCTACCGCGGCTGCGAGCACGGGTGCATCTATTGTTATGCACGTCCCTCGCATGAATATCTCGGGTTCTCTGCCGGTCTCGACTTCGAGAGCAAGATCATGGTCAAGATGGACGCTCCCCGGCTTCTGGCACACACACTGGCGAAGAAGGGCTGGAAACGGCAGATGGTTGCCTTTTCGGGAAACACCGATTGCTACCAGCCCGTCGAACGGAAACTCCAGCTCACCCGTCAATGTCTTGAAGTGTTCCTGCGCAGTCGCAACCCCATCGGTATCGTCACAAAGAATGCCCTCGTTGTTCGCGACATCGATGTCCTCCGCGAGATGGCAAAGCTCGATTTGGCTCATGTCATGATATCCATCACGAGTCTGGATGCAGACCTCATCCGCATAATGGAGCCGCGTACATCAACACCTGCAAACAGACTTCGCGCTATTGAACAACTTGCTAAAAACGGCATACCGGTTGGCGTCAACGCATCCCCTATCATCCCCGGTCTCACCGATGAAGAGATACCTTCGATTCTCAAAGCCGCATCCGAGCACGGGGCAACAACTGCCGGTTGTACTCTGGTCAGACTCCCCGGGCCCGTTGAACCGCTGTTTCTTGACTGGCTCAAAAGAGAGCTTCCTAACCGCGCCGGAAAAATCATCAACCGCATCAAGGACACTCGACAGGGAGAACTGAATGACTCCCGTTTCGGCACGCGCATGGGCGGTGAAGGTGAAATGGCGCGGGCAATCAACACCCTCTTTGAAATCCACGCCCAAAAGTATAATCTCGCGACACAGTGGTCCTGCCTGCCAGACGTCACTGCCCCCGGCAATCACGAGCATCAGATGGATTTGTTCAACACGCGATCCCTCATTTCTTGAACCTTAGACGGCTTTTCACTACTTTGACTGCGGATGCACGCGCATCATCGCGTTCCAAGGTGCAGCCAATCGTCAGTTGGCAGTCCCGGCGGGCCCACCCGCACCATCTCATGAGTATTCTTTGAAAGCAGGAGCCTTTTTTCATGCCGATTCAGCTATCCGACAACAATGATGCTTTTGCCCAACGTCATATAGGCCCGAACACTCGCGACACCGAGGCGATGCTTCGTGCGCTCGGGGCGCGATCGCTCGATGAATTCATTGACGAGGTTGTGCCGGCAAAAATCCGGACCCGGCGGCCGCTCAACTTGCCCGCGCCTCGTTCAGAACATGACGTCCTGACGGACCTCAGGGCAATCGCGTTGAAGAACAAGCTCTACCGCTCTTTCATCGGCATGGGGTATTACGACACGGTCACGCCTCCGGTGATTCAGCGGAACATCCTCGAAAACCCCGGGTGGTACACCCAGTACACGCCGTACCAAGCGGAGATCGCGCAGGGCCGTCTCGAGGCGCTTCTGAATTTTCAAACGATGGTCATTGATCTCACCGGAATGGAGATCGCGAATGCATCGCTGCTCGACGAAGCCACTGCCGCTGCGGAAGCCATGCACATGTTCAGAGCGGTCAAAGGAGTTACCCACGGGGGGACATTCTTCGTCTCCAGCACGTGCCACCCCCAGACGATCGCGCTGATTCGGACGCGCGCGAAGCCCAATGGAATCAATGTGGTAGTCGGCGACCACAGGAACTTCGAGTTTTCCGAAGATGTCTACGGGGCTCTTGTGCAATACCCCGCAACCGACGGAGCCGTGTATGATTATCGCTCGTTTTGTGAACGCGCTCATGCCGCAGGCGCCTCTGTGGTTGTGGCAGCGGATCTGCTCAGTCTGACCCTTCTCACACCTCCCGGAGAGTTCGGCGCCGACGCAGCAATCGGAAGCGCGCAACGATTCGGGGTGCCGCCCGGATATGGCGGCCCACATGCGGCTTATTTGGCAACACACGACGCGCACAAGCGATTCATGCCTGGCCGCATCATCGGCGTGACTGTGGACGCTACCGGAAAGCGCGCTCTGCGCATGGCACTTCAGACGCGCGAGCAACACATCCGACGTGAAAAGGCAACATCCAACATCTGCACATCGCAGGTGCTGCTGGCGGTGATTGCAGGCATGTACGCCGTGTATCATGGCCCTGACGGGCTCAAGAACATCGCCCAGCGGGTTCATAATCTCACAAAATTGCTTTCTCACGGCCTCAGGCGGCTCGGACACGAGATCGTCTATGAGGACTTCTTTGACACCGTGCGAATCAGGCCGGCATCCGGCTCCGTACAGACAATCCTCGCAGGTGCCGAAGCACTCACGATGAACATTCGACAATTTGAAGATGGGACGCTCGGCATTTCACTTGACGAGACTTCATCGGCCATTGAAGTCGAGCAACTTCTGCAGCTCTTCTCACTTGGGAAGCGACTCAGCTTCACAATCGCCGACCTCGCGAAGGTCGAGAAGGACGGATATCACGGCGCGGCTGCCCGGAGGTCAGAGTACCTTCAACATCCGGTGTTCAACACATATCATTCCGAAACAGAGATGCTGCGCTATATGCGGATGCTGGAATCGAAAGACCTGTCACTGACAACGAGTATGATACCGCTCGGCTCGTGCACCATGAAACTCAATGGCACTGCTGAGATGATGCCGATAACGTGGCCCGAGTTTGCCCGGCTCCATCCCTTCGTGCCTGTCGAACAGGCAGCGGGATACCAAGAGCTGTTCACGCAATTGGAGGAGTGGCTGAAGGAAATTACCGGTTTTGAGGCGGTGTCACTTCAGCCGAACGCCGGCGCCCAGGGTGAGTTCACAGGTCTTCTCGTCATCCGCCACTATCACGAACTGCGCGGAGAAGCAGATCGTAACATATGCTTGATTCCTTCATCCGCCCACGGAACGAATCCCGCCAGCGCAGTCATGGCAGGCATGGAGGTCATTGTCGTGCGGTGCGATGAAAATGGCAACATCGACGTGCAAGACTTAAAGGCGAAAGCCGCGCAGCACCGCCAGCGACTTGGTGCGCTGATGGTGACGTATCCGTCAACACATGGAGTGTTCGAGGAAGCCATCAAGGACATTTGCACGATTGTGCACGTGAACGGAGGACAGGTCTACATGGACGGCGCAAACATGAACGCACAGGTTGGACTGTGCAAACCCGCGGAGCTTGGCGCCGACGTCGTCCACCTGAATCTCCATAAAACTTTCTGCATACCGCACGGCGGCGGCGGCCCGGGCGCCGGACCGATAGCGGTGGCAAAACACCTGGCTCCCCACCTGCCAAATCATCCTATCGTTGAGACCGGAGTAAACAGAGGCACCGGTCCTGTTTCGGCGGCACCCTGGGGTAGTGCAAACATCCTGCTGATCTCGTGGGCATACATAGCCATGATGGGGGCTGACGGACTTACCCGGGCGACCAAGTTCGCAATCCTGAACGCAAACTACATGGCAAAGCGGCTCGAGGGACATTTCCCGGTTCTCTACAGGGGAGCAACCGGTAAGGTCGCACACGAGTTCATCATTGATCTCCGGGAATTCAAAACGACCGCTGGGGTCGAGGCCGAAGATGTTGCCAAGCGGCTCATGGATTACGGCTTTCATGCGCCGACGGTTTCCTTCCCCGTTGCGGGCACGTTTATGATCGAACCAACAGAAAGCGAATCGAAGGCTGAGCTCGATCGCTTTTGCGACGCACTGATCTCAATACGCGGCGAGATTGAGGAAATTGAAAAAGGGATTGCCGACCGGGTGAACAACGTGCTGAAGAACGCGCCGCACACCGCAGCCGTGATCGCTGACGACAAGCGGTCTACCCCTTACGGCAGGGAGAAGGCAGCCTTTCCTGCTCCTTGGACGCGTGCTCACAAGTTCTGGCCGTCGGTCGGCCGAATCAACAACGCGTTTGGGGACAGGAATCTGGTCTGTAGCTGCCCGCCGATCGAGGAATATGAGGAAGTAGGAAATAAGCAGTAGGTGGCAGGGAGGTTATGGGCAAGTAGGCTGAGGGGAATGATAAGAGGCGTCGGGCATAGTCATACCGTACCACCCCTTTAGAACGTGGGACTGTGCCGATTGTCTCTGAATGTTCGATGCTCGATATTCGTAACTTCCCCGTCATCCCCTTACTCGAGTATGCATCCGTGACTCTGGCTCTTCACTTCTTCCATCCCGCATCGTACATCGCGCGTCTTACGTTACTTCCCAATCAATGCCTTGTATGCCGCAGCGTCGAGGAGCGTTCCGAGTTCTGCGGGACTGGAGAGCTGGATTTTCACCATCCATCCCTTCCCGTACGGGTCTTTGTTCACGATTTCCGCCACTGACGCAAGCTCCTTATTGACTTCGATGATGGAACCGGACACAGGAGCATAGAGATCTGAAACTGCTTTCACCGCCTCGATCGTCCCAAATGAATCGTGCTGCTTCACAACCTTGCCGACCGGCGGCAGCTCGACAAACACGACATCACCCAACTCACCCTGTGCGTAGTCTGTGATGCCCACAGTGCCCGTGCTCCCGCTAACAAGTATCCACTCGTGGTCTTTTGTGTACCTGACGTTTTCCGGGAATGTCATTGCGCGGAATCCTTTCTGAGGAATTGCGAATTTCGGATTGTTCGTCCCGACAAAGTCTGGACGAGACCTGCCTGCCTCTCTAAGGTCTGTCGAGGCAGGCGGACGTCTCGTAGTCCTAGACCGACCGATCAGAGGATCGTTGTTTGAAACTCAGTCAGTCTTGTGGCACAGTCGGGAAGCTATCCAAGAAATGTGTATCAAACTTGCCGCTTCGGAACCTGGCGTCCGTCATCACCTGGCTGTGGAACGGAATCGTTGTTTTGATCCCCTCGATGGTGAATTCTTCTAGCGCAGAAGCCATTTTGCTTATCGCGCCGTCTCGAGTTTGGGCCGAAACGACGAGCTTGGCAATCAGCGAATCGTAGTACGGCGGAACCTGGTAACCGGTGTAGCAGTGGGTATCAACGCGAACACCGAAGCCGCCTGGCATGTGAAAATCGGTGATGGTTCCCGGTGACGGCATGAAATTGTTGTACGGGTCTTCGGCATTGATGCGGCATTCAATTGCGCAGCCTTGCGGTTTGATTTTTTTCCTTGGCAGCCGCTCTCCGGCGGCAATCTGGAGCTGAAGCTTTATCAGGTCGTGCCCAGTCACCTGCTCGGTGACGGGATGCTCGACTTGGATGCGCGTATTCATCTCCATGAAGTAGAAGTTCTTGTCCTTGTCGACCAAAAACTCCACCGTTCCAGCATTTTCGTAATGCACAGATTGGCAGCCGGCAACCGCGGCGTTTCCCATTTTCGTCCGGAGCGTTTCGTCGACAAACGGCGATGGCGATTCTTCTATCAGTTTCTGGTGCCGGCGCTGAACCGAGCAATCGCGCTCACCGAAGTGAACCACGTTGCCGTGCTGGTCACCGAACACCTGGATCTCCACATGTCGCGGTTCCTCCAGGTATTTCTCAATGTAGAGGCCTGGATTGTTGAAGGCCTTCTCGGCCTCGTGCTGGGCTGTCTGGAACGCCGCCTCCAATTCCGAGAGCTCACGGACGATCCTCATCCCCCTCCCGCCCCCACCGGCAACGGCCTTTATGATGACCGGCAACCCAACCGCCTTGGCAACCTCAGTGGCCTCGCCAACGTCCTTCACAACCCCCTCGCTCCCGGGAATAACCGGAACGCCCGCCTTCCGCATCGTCTCTTTTGCAAGAGCCTTATCCCCCATGGCACTAATCATCTCGGCGCTTGGACCGATGAACTTGATGCCCGAGGTCTCGCAGATCTCCGCAAAACTTGCGTTCTCGGCTAGGAACCCATACCCGGGGTGGATGGCGTCAACATTCGTGATTTCAGCTGCGGCTATGATGCGGGGAATCTTAAGGTAGCTCTCCTGACTCTGAGGTGGACCTATGCACACCGCCTCGTCGGCAAAACGCACGTGGAGCGAGTCACGGTCGGCCTGCGAGTACACCGCAACCGTTTTGATCCCAAATTGCTTGCACACACGGATAATGCGCAAGGCAATCTCACCTCGGTTGGCGATCAGGACTTTTTTGAACACTCGTTAACTCCGGAGACCGTGCGCGTGCAGTTACGCTATTTCCACAAGGAAAAGCGCCTGGTCGTATTCGACCGGCTGGCCATTCTCTACGAGGATCTTGGCGATTTTTCCTGAGACGTCGGATTCGATTTCATTCATCAGTTTCATCGCCTCCACAATGCAAAGCACGGTGCCTGATTCGATGGACGACCCAACTTCAACAAACGGTGCCGCATCGGGCGCGGGAGCTCTGTAAAATGTTCCGACAATGGGAGATTTGATCTCATGGTGTGCCACGGAGGGTTGGGGCTCGGCTGTGGCAGGGGAGGGTGATGCCGAGGATGCTGGCAAAGCTTGCATCCCGAAAGGCGGTGGTTGCTGAACCGGCACCTGAACAACCTGGGTATCGGACTGGTGAACAGGAGCATTGTTGCGTGAGTGTTTCGCCAGTCTGACCCTCTTTCCTTCTTCCTCTATCTCGATTTCATCAACATCACTTTCGGAAAGCAATTTGACCAGCTTCTTAACGTAGGCTAGATCCATGTGATCTCCACGGTTGGCCAGCGATTCATGTGGTGGCGATGAATCAACTCTTCACACGCTCAATATATCCCCCCGTCCGTGTATCGATCTTCACTAGATCCCCCTCATTAATGAACAACGGCACGTTCACCGTTGCGCCGGTCTCGAGCCTGGCGGGCTTCGTCCCGGCGTTTGCACTGTCCCCTCTCACGCCCGGCACGGTTTCCTCCACCGTTAGCTGCACAGTGATGGGAAGTTCAACACCGGTGATCTCCGGGCCGTTCATCAAAATATCGACTGACTCCCCATCCTTCAAGAATTTCGCCCCCTCCCCAATTTGTTCCCCTTGAACGGTCAACTGCTCATACGTGTCCTTGTCCATGAACACATACCCCGAGCCATCCCGATATAGGAATTGGAATTCCTTTCTCTCAATTCGGATGACCTCAATGTCTTCCCCAGCGCGGAAGCGGTTTTCAATGACCTTTCCGCTCTTGAGATTCTTAAGCTTTGTCCGAACGAAAGCACGCCAGTTCCCCGGGTTGACATGCTGAAATTCAATCACCGTCCAGGGCTCATTGTTGTATTTTATTACCAGTCCGGGTCGAAAATCAGAAGTTGTAGGCATTCCTATTGGAAAAACTGACAAACTATGTGATATACTGACAACCGAGCGAGGGAAAAAAATATATAAACAACCGACGGCAAAGTCAAGTTGCCGGGAGGCTGATTTTGATGCCTTTCAATCAGTTTTTGACAAGGATTGGCATCAAACGAACAATTTTCTTATATAAACCTGTGAAAAACTCAAACAATCAGATACCCACCTTTCTCCTGCTCTCGCTCATTGTCGTGGCCGTCGCCTCGTGCAGCCGAAGATCAGAGAGCCCGATGCCGCTTGGGCGTGAGAGGTTTGTCGAAGTCTACGTCGCGGCGATTCAGTGGAGGGGTCCGGACGTGATAAACGCTGATTCCGCCTCAAGGACAAGCCTGGATTCAATCCTTGCCAAATATGGCACAGATCAAAGGCAGTTCTGGGCGACCGTGGATTCTTACAGGACGAGACCCGGAGAGTGGAAGGCCTTTTTTGACGAAGTAACAAAGAGATTAGATAAGGAAGGCAAAAGAGGGTAGCGCTCTATTGGCACCCTCCGGCAATCATTGAGAGTTCGGCTGGACCTTCTTCAATGTAAACCGGAAAACGCTCCCCTTCCCCGAGCTGCTTTCAACCCAAATCCTTCCGCCATGTGCCTGGATGATCTCTTTGCAGATCCACAGGCCAAGACCTGAGCCTTTGATTTCCTGTGCTTCAGGAGTATCAACTCTGGAGAATTTCTTGAAGAGCCGATCCATTTGCTCAGCAGGAATCCCGATACCTTCGTCCGACACTGAGACCACTATCTCATCCTTGGAATAGTCCTCAGCCAGCAGCCTGATGAGCCCGCCTTGGGGGGAGTATTTCACAGCGTTTGAAAGAAGATTCTGGACCACCTGTCTGAGCTTGGTCTGGTCACCTTTGATATATGCCACGCTGTTGTCAACAGCCTGTTCCAGCGTATGTCGCCGCGAGAAGTTGACCAGAGCAGCCGCATCCTTGAACAACCGCTCGACGTTTACCACCTTGAAAAGATACGTAAGCTGTCCCGATTCCATTCTTGTGACGGAAAGCGTATCCTCGGCCAAGTGACTAAGTTTTGTGGCCTGGTCGACGATAATCGCCAGATAATCGTGCAACCTCCGCTGGTCGGTGAAATCCCCCCGTTTGAGAAGCGCTTTTGCGGCCAAGATGATGCTTGCCAGCGGGGAACGGAAATCGTGTGAGACAATGCCGAGGAAATCCGACTTCATCTTGTCCAGTTGGGTGAGTTTGGTATTAGCCCTTTTGACTTCGTCGTAGAGCTTGGCATTCCTGATCGCGCTGCCTAGCTGGTCGCAAAGGATTTCCAGGATGATAGCGTCGGTCTCGTCAAACGCTTGGAGCCGGGCGTCCTCCACATTCAGCACTCCGACGATCTCGAGATCTACCATGATCGGCACAGCGAGTTCAGACCGCGTGCTGTGGTATTCGTACGTCATGTACCGCGGATCTTCGGACACGTCGTTTGCTAGAACGCGCTGTCCCTGGTTTCCAACCCAGCCGACAATTCCCTGCGAAAGCTTCTGCCGGTAACCATGAGGGAGAAAGTCGGGGTACTCACCAGAGTGAGCGACGAGCAGCGCCTCTTCGTTCGCCTTGTCAACCAAGAAAACTGTGACGTCGGAGTATCCAAAGTTCTTGCGGATCGCTTCCGCAACAGAGTTCAGTAGCAAGTCCAGATCGAGCGTTGAAGTCAGCTTCTCGGCAATCTCGTTGACCAGCTCGATTTGTCCGATACGTTTCTTTGCGTCGTCAAAGAGCCCTATGTTTTTCAGAGCGATGGCAACTTGCAGGCCGAGGAGTTGCGCTACCCACATCTCCTGCTCGTGGTACGCCCCCGGTTTCGAGGAGCTCAGCGTCAAAGAGCCGATGGTATCGTCTCCCGTGCGTAGAGGCACAATCAAAAGCGATTTCATGCCGAGCTCGGTGAGGGTACCTTCGATGGACTCTGTGAATGCCGGTCCGGATGAGATATCAAGGAGGATGGGGGATTGCTGCGATATAACCAACCCGGGCATCCCCTGGTTCAACGCGAAGTACCGGTCGTTGAGGTCGGTGGCATCGGCAATCGGTGAGAGCGTGTGCACGACATAATTCATGCGGGATCTGTCAACGAGTGAAGTGAAACAGACGTCGTGGTCAATGAGCCACCTCAACTCGTTTCGCAGGACCTGGAAGACATCGTCGCGGCTGCGTGCTGCATCAATCTCGACAACGATCTCGTTGAGTGTGCTGACTTGCTTGTAAAAGGACTCTGCCTGGACCAAGCGTGCCTGTAGCTCCTGGGTGGAAAGCTGTGTATCCTCGATCGTACCCAGCGTTCGATCAACCATGATCTTGACGCCCGGCGACGTTGGCCGATCTTCAGCAGTCCTCTTTTCGTTCTCGTTGGTAGCCACTCGTGCCCCAAGATTCTACGTAACCCTGTTCAGTGATGAAATCACCTCACCGACCACAAACCCCGCCTCACCTTGTCTCCTCATAAATGACAATGTTTCTGACACTGTCCTTCGCGGTACGATCACAACAAGTCCGACACCTAGATTAAACGTCCTCTGCATATCATCTTCGGGGACGTTCCCTGCTCTCTGAATCATCTGGAAAATATGCGGTCGATCCCATGCATTCCAATCAACCTTGAGATCCAGGCCCTTTTGCAATATACGAACTGTGTTGCCAACAATCCCGCCACCCGTAATGTGCGAGAGGCCATGGACGGTCGTTGATTTCAGCAATGATCCAACGATTTTCCTGTACGAGCGGTGAACAGTAAGGAGTGCATCCGCCAGGGTCGAGCCGAGCTCACGGACCTGATCGCTGAGATTGAACTTCTCAAGCAGGACCTTCCGCGCAAGAGAATAGCCATTCGTGTGAAGTCCCGTCGACGGAAGCCCGATAAGTACATCCCCCTTCCGTACCCTCTTCCCGTCGATGATCTGTTTCTTTTCCACAACCCCGACGATCGTGCCGGCAATATCGTATTCGTTTTCGCTGTAGAATCCCGGCATCTCAGCTGTCTCGCCGCCGATCAATGAGCAGCCATTCGCTCTGCATGCTTTGGCAAAGCCGCGTATCACGGATTCAGCAATATCGACGTCGAGTTTTCCTGTAGCGAAGTAATCGAGAAAGAAGAGCGGAGTCGCACCGCACACAAGGATGTCGTTGACACAGTGATTGACAAGATCCTGCCCCACCGTGTCATGCCTGTGTGTCATTTGGGCGATCTTCAACTTAGTTCCCACACCGTCGACGCTTGAGACGAGGACAGGCGAGTCGTAGGACTTGAAGCGTGCATCAAAGAAAGCACCGAATGCTCCGATGTCCCTGAGGACCGACTTCGTAAAAGTTGACCTCGCGGCACTCTTGATTCGGCTGACTAGTCGTTCCCCATCGTCGATGCTGACTCCGGCTTTTGCGTAAGTAACAAGCAACTTAGGGGCAACCTCTCAACTATTACTTAATGCCAGCAAGCTATCGATAATTTTTTTTAATTGCAAGCGTACGTGGACACAACGAGTAATATGAATAACTTGAATAAGTGAAACACTGTAGCTATATTTTACATTGTGAAATGAAGAGACTGTAGCTCGTGGCCATCATACGCTTCCGAGACTCGGGAAAGAGCATTACTGTTGCGAAGATTCTATGCCTCGGCAGCAATTATGCAGAGCACGCGAAAGAAATGAAGGCAGAAGTGCCACGTGCCCCTGTGGTCTTCTTGAAACCGGCAACGGCTCTTCTGCACGACGGTGAAGATGTGGTTCTTCCACCCTTCTCGAGTGAGCTACACCACGAAGTCGAGATGGTAATTGTGATCGGGAAGGAAGGGAAGAACATACCAGTAAGGGCGGCATATGAGTATGTCGCCGGTTATGCAGTCGGACTTGACATGACGTTGAGAGACGTGCAGGACCAGGCGAAGAAAAAGGGGCTTCCGTGGAGCGTCGCCAAGGGGTTCGATACGTCGGCACCCGTATCTACAATTGTCAGGAAGGAGCTCATCGACGACCCTCACAATCTCGACATTTCACTGAAGGTCAACGGTCAGCTCCGGCAGCATTCGAATACGAGCAAGATGGTTTTTCGAGTTCATGACGCGGTATCCTATTTGTCGGGGGTGTTCACGCTCGAACCCGGGGACTTGATTTTCACCGGAACACCGGAGGGGGTCGGTAGGGTTGTACCGGGCGACATGCTTGAGGCAACCCTGGACAAAGTCGGATCGCTGCGAGTAGGCATCAAACAATCCCCCGGAGAAGAGAGGGGGATCGTATGACGCGCATAATCGCTGTCTCGCTGCCGAAAGGGGGCGTCGGAAAAACCACCACCGCCGTAAACCTCGCCGCAAGTTTCGCCGTCGCCGAGAAGCGCACGCTGCTCATCGACATGGACTCCTTCGGCAATTCAGGCCTGTCGCTCGGGTTCACGCAAGGGGTGATCCGCGCAGGGCTGTACGAAGTCTTCAATTTTATCACGAACCTCACCAACGCTATTCACAACACCGAGTTGCGGTACCTTGACTTCGTTCCCGCAAACGTGCACTCGATTCAGAGCGAAGAACGGTACATGCGCATCGCGGAAAACCGCTCAATCTTGAAGAATTGCCTCCGGGGCGTAGTCCAAGACTACGACTATGTCATCCTCGACTGTCCGCCGTTCCTCCGGGGCCTCTCGACAAACGCTCTCACTGCAGCAGATTCCGTCCTCATCCCCATCAAATCCGGCCACTTCTCCCTCGACGCCGTCGACAAGCTCTTCCAGTACCTCGACTGGGTCAAAGGTGTGGCAAACAAGTCGATCGAGGTTGAAGGAATCCTTCTCACAATGCACGAGCCAAGGACACGGGTCACGGAAATCACGGAGCGGGAGCTTGCGTCGAAGTACCACAAATTTGTTTTCAATACCGTCATCCCGAAAAATAGTGCTCTGTGCGAGGCAAGTTTCTATGGAAAACCAGCCATCTTATTCAAAGTGAATTCCCGCGGCGCTGCGGCATACCTCTCGCTCGCCAGGGAGATCATGGCCCGCGAGCAGCAGCGAACTGCCAGCGCGTTCGAGCCGACAATAATCCAACAATTTGGGCAGCAGGCATTCAAGTGAAGCGATCCAGGGGGGGTGGAATTGTGCTTGCAGCCTCGTTCGCGGGGGGCGTCCTACTCACTTCTGCCCTTCGCTTCATGCTTCCGCCCGAAACTTTTCGATCATCTCAACACGCCGCTTCGAGCATAGCCCCCTCCGATAAGCCAGTACAAGTTCCCCTGCCTGAGTATGTTTGGCCCACCGACGCAAGCATGATCGTCACGTCGACGTTTGGCGAATTTCGTCAAACACACTTCCATGCGGGGGTTGACATAAGCACGGGGAACAAATCCGGCTCTCGCGTATTTGCTGCCCGCGACGGCTTCATCGCGAGGATTTCAGTCAACCCCGTCGGATACGGCAAGATGCTTACCGTTCAACATGCAGACGGATACACAACCTGCTATGCTCATCTGCAGAAGTTTAACACGTCGATCGAAGCGCGGGTCCGGAGTGAGCAAAGGAAACTGGGGTGTTACCCCGTGGAGATCGAGTGCACACCGATTGAATTTCCCGTTCGAAAGGGGAACGTGATCGCGTTCAGCGGCAAGACAGGGGAGGGACCACCCCACCTCCACTTCGAGATCCGGGATCCGGATCACAACCCTGTCAATCCTGCACTCTACAAGCGGCTCGGCATCACCGACACGATTCCGCCGACAATACAAGAAGTTGCCGTCATACCTCTCGGAGAACGCTCGCTCGTCGACGGCAGTATGGCAGTCGCGGTCTACACACCCAAGACTGTCTCCGATAATTACTGGAATATTCCGGACACTATTCGCGTCACCGGTGAGATTGGATTTGGCGTTCATGCGAGAGACCGCGCGAACAGCTCGAGATACAGACGCGGGGCCTACCAACACCAACTCTTTATTGACGATTCGCTTGTCTACACGGTTCGACTCGACCGACTGCCCGGCAAGAGTTTTCACCACATCGATCTGTACAATTCCAGGATACAGCACAACAAGAGCCGGAAACGATTTGAAAGGATGTATGTCGATTCGCCGAACGACTTGCCATTCTATGAGCCGAAAGGCGAGAGGTCTGGAATCATTGCCTCGGCATCGTTCACGGAAGGGATGCACACGTTCAAAATTGTGACTGCTGATCCCAACAACAACTGCTCCACCGTTGCAGGCCGGGTGCTCATGAACCACCCACCGAGAATCAGACTTGATCGGACCGGAAAAGAACTTTCGGTACATCTCATCGATGGCAGCTCGATGAAGAGAATCTATGTGTACACGAAATCACTTGATGACAGCAGGTGGACTCACACAATGGTGCTCTCGGGCCTCGCAAACCGAGATTCATCCATCCGGATTGCTCCGATTGCCGAACGGTCCGACATCGTGAAGGTCATCGCCGAGAACACCTGGGGAACACGCTCGCTCCCTCATTTCGAATTCATGCGATCACCATCGAACGGCGGCGGCTCGTTGCTCATCGAGCACGTCATTGAACCAGAATTTGTGCGAGTGACCTTGAAGACCCACGGGTATTTTACGGGAGATCCGACAGTGCTTGTCTACGAGGGGTCATCGCGTCGTTCAATCGAAACGCATGCAGTCGATCTCGATACGTACACGGGCACATTCCGGCCCCTTGAGTCATACCAGGGAGTTCGCCGGCTATTCGCGCAGGCAGACGTGAACGGCAAACCCCTCACGGCAAGAGAAGAATTCGAGATCTATCCGATCGTGCGAGGTCAAAAGGGAACACTAAGTCTTGACAGCGGGAATTTGAAGATCATGTACGATTCGCTCTCCGTCCTGAAGACAGCGTTCCTTCATCTTGAAAAATATGATCACGAGGGCGAACCGGTGTACTATCTCCTTCCGGAACGCGTCGTACTCGATCGCGGATTCCGGGCTT